>ERZ772861.1623-NODE-1623-length-17634-cov-5.391205_pt1 | contig 17634 bp, 16 predicted proteins | sample MGYA00512135_ERZ772861 | MGnify/ENA primary metagenome ERZ772861 (study PRJEB29015, sample SAMEA2737700) | human gut metagenome | biome: human gut; feature: human-associated habitat; material: faeces | place: China | collected 2012 ...
ACCCCTACAGGGTGCGGCACCAAACGGTTTCTGAGCGTGTCGTTACCGGGCGGGTTAGGGAACCACTGTATTGGTACAGTGTTCGTAGCGTCATTGTCCAGCGGCACTGCCGCTCAGTCAATTTCAGTCAGCCAGCCATCGGGGGCAGGGATGGTACCCATCTGGATACCGGTGAGGATATCGCGGAGCTTGGTAATGACCTCGCCCATACCCGCATAGTGGATGTCCCGGCCATGATCCACAATCTTGCCCACCGGGGAAATCACTGCCGCCGTGCCGCACAGGCCGCACTCGGTAAAGCGATCCAGCTCCTTCAGCTCTACCCGGCGCTCCACCACTTCCAAGCCGAGATACTCCCGGGCAATATAGGTCAGGGAGCGGCGGGTGATGGAGGGCAGGATCGTGCCGGAAATGGGAACCACCAAACGGTTGGGTCCCTCGGCAAAGATGATGTTGGCACCACCGGTCTCCTCCACATAGGTACGAGTGGCAGAATCCACATACAGATTTTCATCATATCCAAGGGCGTGGGCTTCGGTCAGGGCATACAGGCTCATGGCATAGTTCAGGCTGGCCTTAATGTGGCCGGTGCCCCGGGGCGCTGCCCGATCCAAGTCACACACGCGAATCACCAGTGGGCGAATGCCGCCCTTGAAATAAGGTCCCACCGGAGAGGCAAACAGCCGGAACTGGTATTCCTCCGACGCATGAACGCCGATGATGGGGCTGGTTCCAAACAGATAAGGCCGCAGGTACAGGCTGGCTCCGCTGCCATAAGGTGGAACCCACTTGCGGTTGGCATGGACTGTTTTGCGCACGGCATCCAGAAACCGTTCCTTGGGGAACACCGGCATCTCCATCCGGCGGCAGGAATCCTCCATCCGCAGGGCGTTCATGTCTGCCCGGAAGCTGACCACCCGGCCATCGGCGGTGGAATAAGCCTTGAGTCCCTCAAAACAGCACTGGGCGTATTGCAGCACACAGGCCGCTTCGCTGAGGGTGACGTTGGGGTTGTCGCTGAGCGTACCCTCATCCCAAGCGCCGTTCTTATAATTTGACACATAACGATAGTCCGTGGGGTAATAAGCAAACCCCAGTTTTTCCCATTCCATATCCATAATCAAACCTCATTTACTTTCCGCTGTCGCCATAGTTTGTAAGCACACGGGCAGAAGGGTCGTTGACATTGCAGCCTTCCCAGGCTTTATTGGGCATCCAGAAATCCACCACCATCTCCGCCTGACCGGGATAATAGCGCTCAAACAGCTCCCGGTACAGCAGGGATTCCTTTGTAAAGGGGGTGGCAAAGGTGTATCTCTTTCTTCTGGCTTCAAATTGTTCATCGGTATACAGCTGCTGGGCATATTCCTTCAGGTCATCCACCATAGAATGGCCCACGGCATCGCTGAAAGCTGCCTTCTCCCGCATGAGAATGTCATAGGGCAAATAATCCCCTTCAAATGCGTGACGCAGCAGATATTTTCCCTTGCCGTAGCTGTTGACCTTCCGCTTGGGGTCGAGATTCATGACATATTCCACGAAGTCCAAATCGCCGAAAGGCACTCTGGCTTCCAAACTGTTGACACTGATGCAGCGGTCAGCCCGGAGCACATCGTACATATGCAGCTCCCGAATCCGCTTCTCTGCCTCCTGCTGGAAAGCTTCCGGGCTGGGAGCGAAGTCAGTATATTTATATCCAAACAGCTCATCGGAAATCTCGCCGGTGAGCAGCACCCGCAAATCCGTATGCTCGTGGATGTACTTACACACCAGATACATACCTATGGAAGCGCGGATGGTGGTAATATCATAGGTTCCCAGCAGCGCCACCACGTCCGGCAATGCTGCCAGCACATCCTCCTTGGAGATAATCACCTCGGTGTGGTCAGCCCCCAGGTAATCCGCCACCTGCTTGGCATATTTCAGGTCGATGGCATCGATGTCCATGCCAATGGAAAAGGTGCGGATGGGCTTTTTCAGGTGTCGCGCCGCCACGGCACACACCAGGCTGGAATCCAAGCCGCCGGACAGCAGGAATCCAACCGGCGCGTCTGCGTCAAGCCGCTTGAGAATACCGGCTTCCAGCTTGTCGTGAATCTTCTTGCAGGCGGTTTCCACATCGTCCTCCACCAGGGCGGTGGGTTTGCTGATGTTCCGGTAGCAGACGAACTTGCCATCCTTATAATAATGCCCCGGCGGGAAGGGAAGAATATGCTGGCACAGACCCACCAGATTCTTCGGCTCACTGGCAAAGATGATTTCCTTGCCGGGCAGATACCCATAGTACAGCGGGCGGATGCCGATGGGGTCACGGGCGGCAATCAGCTGCCCCGATGCCCCGTCATAGAGAATCATGGCAAACTCAGCATCCAGCATCCGAAACATATCCGTGCCGTACTCCCGGTACAGTGGCAGCAGCAGCTCACAATCGGACTCACTCTGGAAGGTATACCCCTTCTCTTCCAGCTTCTTTTTCAGCAAACGGAAGCCATACAGTTCCCCATTGCACACCACCGAATTCCCGAAGGCAGAAAAAGGCTGCATCCCGCTTTCATTCAGCCCCATGATGGCGAGGCGGTGGAAACCCAAAAAGCCATTACCCAAATTCAGGATGCGGGTCATGTCCGGGCCTCTGGAAACGGTTCTTTCAAAATAGCTGCGCACTTCTTCTTCGCTCAGGTTCGCTCCGATGTAACCAATGATGGAACACATAGACGGCTCCTCCTTTTTCTTTCCCAAATGCAAAAAAGCGACAAAGACACGTCTGCAGAGCTTCGCTCCATCCAGACGACACCTTTGTCGCACATCCTGCTTTTGTCAACCAAGCTTTCTTGGTTTGACAGGATTCTACCTCACAGAATGCAAATTGTCAAGTATAATTTTCCGCTTCACCAGCCTCACCGTCCATTTTAGTGAAATAAATGAATTTGTGCAAATCAAAACTTGCAAGCTTCGGTAGAATTAAACAACCAAAAAGGATTGACAGAAAACCGGAACCGAAGTATAATTTTTTCTGTAAACAAGGACGTTTGCTGACGCGGGGGCGAGGAGCCGCCGCAAAGCAAGCGTCCTTTTTTGGCGGCAGTGCCGCCGGACAGTGTCACAATTTTGAGAGGGGAAACGCAATGATTTACACGGTTGAGGACGTATACGAGTATGTGGAGCAGGAGGATGTGAAGTTCATCCGCCTGGCTTTTTGTGATGTTACGGGGAAACAGAAAAACATCTCCATCATGCCCGAGGAGCTGGGGCGGGCGTTTTCCGATGGCATTTCCTTTGATGCCTCTGCCATTGCAGGCTTTGGCGGGCCGGTGGGCTCTGACTTGTTCCTGCACCCCATTGCCTCCACGCTCAATATTTTGCCCTGGAGACCCAGTCGCGGCAAGGTGGTAAAGATGTTCTGCACCATCACTCACCCAGACGGAACGCCCTTTGCCATGGACACCCGGAGCATTCTGAAGCGCGCCATCGATGATGCCGCCGCACTGGAGTACCAGGTAAGCTTCGGCTCCGAATTTGAATTTTATCTGTTTAAAACCGACGAAAGCGGCAACCCCACCGCCGAGCCTTTTGACCAGGCCGGATATATGGACGTGGCTCCAGAGGACAAGGGAGAAAATGTCCGCCGGGAAATTTGCCTGAATTTACTGGACATGGGCATTCAGCCGGAGAGCTCCCACCACGAGGAGGGACCCGGGCAGAATGAAATTGACTTCCGCTATTCCGATGCCATGTCCGCCGCCGACAACGCCATGCACTTTAAGACGGTGGTGAAAACCGCCGCCCTGCGCAATGGCCTGTATGCTTGCTTCTCCCCCAAGCCTATCCCCGGGCAGGCGGGCAACGGAATGCACATCAATATGTCCGTCAAATGCAGCGACGGGACAGATAAGAGTGAGGCATTCCTGGCGGGCGTCCTTGCCCATGTGCGGGAAATCACTGCCTTTTTGAACCCCACAGAGGAATCCTACCGCCGCTTTGGCGAGATGAAAGCGCCCCGCTACATCACCTGGTCGCCGGAAAACCGCTCCCAGCTCATCCGTATTCCGGCCGCCAAGGGCGAATACCGCAGAATTGAACTGCGCTCCCCGGACCCCACAGCCAATCCGTATCTGGCCTATGCCCTGCTGATTCACGCCGGACTGGACGGCATTCAAAAGGGAATGCTCCCGCCCCAGCCCGTCAATGAAAATCTTTACACTGCCCCGCGCAGCCTCACCGCTGCCTTGGAGCAGCTGCCCAGCAGCTTGACCGAAGCAAAGCAAATTGCCCGCAGCAGTCCCTTTGTCACCGCCATTTTACCGGAAGCGATGCTGTGAGGATATGCCTATGGCAGCAGAGAAACGAAAATATCGGGTTCTGGTGGCAGGCGGAGACAAGGTTTATGATTATATCTGCGAAAACCTGCCCCGCGGCAGCTATGACCCCATTCTGCGTGCATCCGATGCCGGAGAGGTTCGCCGCATGATGCTGGACACTCCGGCGGATATTGTGATTATCAATACCCCCCTGAGCGATGAATTTGGGACAGAACTGGCTCTTGACCTGTCCGATGGCATCGTCGGCATTTTGCTGCTGGTAAAGAGCGAAATATACGATCAGGTGTGCGATAAGGTGGAGGACAGCGGGGTTCTCACCCTGGGCAAGCCCGTAAGCCGTCAGGGCTTTTACAGCGCCGTGAAGCTGCTCACTGCCATGACGGCACGCCTTGGTAAGCTGGACAAGGAAAACCACACCTTGCAGGAAAAAATGGCGGACATCCGCGTGGTGAACCGGGCAAAATGGCTGCTGATTGAGCGCCACCACATGAAAGAGCAGGATGCCCATTACTTCATTGAAAAACAAGCCATGGATATGCGCCTTTCCCGGCGGCAGGTGGCAGAAAATATCATCCGGTCTTACGACACATAGAGGAGAAATTTGCAATGAAAAACACCAAGTATATTTTTGTGACCGGCGGCGTGGTTTCCGGTCTTGGCAAAGGCATCACCGCCGCGTCCCTGGGCAGACTCTTGAAGGCCAGAGGACTGAAGGTTGCCGCTCAGAAGCTGGATCCTTATATCAATGTTGACCCGGGCACCATGAGTCCCTATCAGCACGGCGAGGTCTATGTCACCGAGGACGGCGCGGAAACCGACCTGGATTTGGGTCACTACGAGCGCTTCATTGACGAAAATTTGAATAAATACTCCAATCTCACCACCGGCAAGGTCTACTGGAACGTGCTGAATAAGGAGCGCCGCGGCGAATACCTGGGTTCCACCGTGCAGGTGATTCCCCACATCACCAACGAAATCAAGGAATTTGTGTATTCCGTGGCAAAGAAAACCGATGCCGATGTGGTCATTACAGAAATCGGCGGCACCATTGGTGACATTGAATCCCAGCCTTTTCTGGAAGCCGTGCGGCAGATTTCCCTGGAGGTGGGAGCAGAGAACAGTCTCTTTATCCACGTAACCCTGGTTCCCTTCCTGCGGGGTTCTGACGAACACAAGTCCAAACCCACTCAGCACTCCGTAAAGGAATTGCAGGGCATGGGCGTGAAGCCGGACATCATCATCCTGCGCTGCGATGAGCCGCTGGAGGATTCCATTTTCAAGAAGATTGCCATGTTCTGCAACGTGAAGCCCGACTGCGTGATTGAAAACATCACCCTGCCGGAGTTGTATGAAGCTCCCATCATGCTGGAAAAGAGCAATTTCTCTGCCATTGTCTGCCGGGAGCTGGGCATTCAGGCACCGGACATCGACCTGAGCGACTGGAACGCCATGCTCGACCGGATTCACCGGCGCAACCGTCAGGTCACCATTGGCCTGGTGGGCAAATATGTGCAGCTGCATGATGCCTATCTCTCCGTAGCGGAGGCTCTGCGCCATGCGGGCTATGCCCACGGCGCTCATGTCAACATCAAGTGGATTGATTCCGAAACAGTAAACGCCCAGAATGTGGAGGAGATTCTCTCCGACTGCGCCGGTGTGGTGGTTCCCGGCGGCTTCGGCAACCGGGGCATTGACGGAAAGGTGGCCACCGCTGACTACTGCCGCACCCACAATCTGCCGTATCTCGGCATCTGCCTGGGAATGCAGGTGGCCGTGATTGCCTTCGCCCGGTTTGTGGCAGGCATGACGGATGCCAACTCCGGCGAATTTGACCCGGACAGCACCCATAAAGTCATTGACTTTCTGCCCAACCAGAGCGATGAAACCGACAAGGGCGGCACGCTGCGTTTGGGCGCTTACCCCTGCAAGATTGTCCCCGGCACCCAAATGCACCGGGTATACGGCAAACTGGATATTTCCGAGCGCCACCGCCACCGCTATGAATTCAACAACCACTTCCGGGCGGAATTGGAAGCGGCCGGTCTGACCGTCAGCGGCACTTCTCCCGATGACTACATTGTGGAGACGGTGGAAATCGAAGGGAACGACTTTTATATCGGTGTGCAGTATCACCCTGAGTTCAAGAGCCGCCCCAACAAGCCCCATCCCCTGTTCCTGGGACTGATTGAGGCAGCGCTGAAAAACAATCAGTGAAGCAGGATTCGGGATGTGCGGTGTTGCGGCTGACTGATGCCGGTTCATCTCGCACTTCCCCACGATGATGCCAAAAAGCAGACACCCACGCTTTTGTGAGTGTCTGCTTTCGTTTTGCAGCGAACTGTATCAGTCCAGTGTGTCCCTTGTATATCGGCAGGGAGTTCTTACTGAATAACCCGCACCCGCAGCACGCCCTCGATGTTTTTCAGGTGTTCGCAGGCGTTGGAAGAAACCTTGTGATCCAAGTCCAGCATGGTCACGGCGTACTCCCCCCGGCTCTTGTTCATCAGCCCCGCAATGTTGATGCCCTCAGCGGCAACGGCGGTGGTGAAACGGCTCAGGGAGTTGGGGATGTTACGGTGCAGAATGCAAATCCGCCCGGCGGCAGTACACACGCCCATGTCGCAATTGGGGAAATTCACAGAGTTGATGATGTTGCCGTTTTCCAGATAGTTCATCATTTCGGCAACGGCCATCTTGGCGCAGTTGTCCTCGGATTCCTCGGTGGATGCGCCCAAGTGAGGAATGGCAATACAGCCAGGCATAGAAGCGGTCTTGTCGTTGGGGAAGTCCGTGACGTACCGTTCCACCTTGCCGCTGGCAAGCGCCTCTGCCATCGCATCGTCATCCACCAGCAGGTCACGGGCAAAGTTCAGGATGATTACTCCGTCCTTCATGGTGGCGATGGTTTCCGCGTTAATCATCTTCCGGGTATCGTCCAGCAGCGGGGTGTGGAGGGAAATAATGTCACAGGTGGAAAAAATATCCTCCCGCCGATTCACCCGGGCAATCTGACTGTCCAGGTGCCAGGCGGCATCGATGGAAATGAAGGGGTCGCAGCCGTAAACCTCCATGCCCAGCCGCTGGGCCGCGTTGGCCAACGGGCCGCCTACCGCGCCCAGACCGATGACACCCAGCTTCCGCCCCAGCATTTCATGACCGGCGAATTGGGACTTTCCCTTTTCCACCTTCTTGGCTACGTCCCCCTCCGGGGCAATGGACTTGACCCAGTTGATGCCGCCAATCACGTCACGGCAGCCCAGCAGCAAGCCGCACAGCGTCAGCTCCATGACGCTGCGGGCGTTGGCACCGGGGGTATTGAACACCACGATGCCCTGCTCTGCGCACTTATCCAGGGGAATGTTGTTGACACCGGCTCCGGCACGCGCCACAGCCAGCAGCTTTTCCGGCAGCACCATGTCGTGCATGGCGGCGCTGCGGACGAGGATGCCATCGGCCTCCGGGAGATGTTCGGTGAGCTGATAGTCCTCCCTCCAAAGTGCCGTGCCCTTGGGGGAGATTTTATTCAAATAATGAATCTGATACATGACAATTCCTCTTTTCCGAAATCAGCGGTTCTTCTTTTCAAAGTCGTCCATAAAGTTCACCAGCGCTTCCACACCGGCCTTGGGCATGGCATTATAGATGCTGGCGCGCATTCCGCCCACAGAGCGGTGCCCCTTCAGGTTCTTGAATCCGGCGGCATCCGCCTCTGCCACAAATTTGGCATTGAGCTCGTCATTGCCGGTGACAAAGGTGACGTTCATCAGGGAGCGATCCTTCTTTTCCACCGTGCCGTGGAACAGCTGACTTTCATCCAGGTAGTCATAGAGAATCTTTGCCTTCTCCTCATTGCGCTGCTTCATGACTTCCAGACCGCCCTGGTTCAGCAGCCACTGGAATACCTTGCCGCAGATGTAGATGTTATAGCAGGGCGGGGTATTGTACATGGAGCCATTGTCGGCATAGGTCTTGTAGCGCAGCATCGTGGGGGTGTTGGGGTAGACGTTGTCGGTAATCAAATCCTCCCGGAGAATGCCGATGACCACACCGGCAGGGCCGATGTTCTTTTGTACACCGCCATACACGAAGCCGTACTTCGTCACATCCATTGGCTCGGACAAAAAGCAGCTGGACACATCGGACACCAGCATCTTCCCCTTGGTATTGGGCAGCTGCTTAAACTTCGTTCCATAAATGGTGTTATTTTCGCAGATATAAACATAGTCCGCGTTTTCGCTGACAGGCAAATCCGAACAGTCGGGAATGTAGCTGAAATTCCGGTCGGCAGAGGAGGCAATGGCATTGGCCTGCCCGTACATCTGGGCTTCCTTCCACGCCTTCTTTGCCCACACACCGGTGATGATGTAGTCGGCAACGCCGTGGGGCATCAGGTTCATGGGAACCATGGCAAATTGGGTATGAGCGCCGCCTTGAAGGAACAGCACCTTATAGTTATCGGGGATGCCCAGGAGCCTCCGCAAGTCCGCCTCAGTCTGGTCAAAGATATTCTGGTAGACCTTGGAACGGTGGCTCATCTCCATGACGGACATCCCGCTTCCCCGGTAGTCCAGCATTTCGGCAGCAGCTTCCTTCAAAACCTCCTCCGGCAGCACAGCAGGGCCGGCAGAAAAATTATAAACGCGCATTCCAGTCTCCTCCTTCTTATTTTGCAAGGAACCGTTCCAGCAGCTTATAGCCGTTGGGTTCAAAATTGTCCGCATTGCGGGCGCTTTCTTCCGTGAAGCGTTCCCGCTTCTTTTGCTCGTGGGTGCTGTCATACAGCAGATAGGGAACCGGATTGGACGTGTGCGTGCGAATGCGAAGGGGCGTGGGATGATCCGGCAGAATCAGCATCCGGTAGTCCTCCCCGGCAGCCTCCATGGCTTGCTTCACCCTGGCAATCAGGCGGCTGTCCAGGTATTCAATGGATTTTACCTTATCCTCCACCCGACCCTGATGCCCCATTTCGTCCGGTGCTTCCACATGGATATAGGCGTAGTCACAGCCATCTTTTAAAAGGGCATCAATGGCAGCCTGCGCCTTGCCCTCCCAATTGGTATCGATGGAGCCGGTTGCGCCGGGGACATTGTATACCTTCATCCCTGCCCCCACCGCAATGCCTTTTAGCAGGTCAACGGCGGAAATCATTGCACCGGTGAGGCCGGTCTTCTCCTTAAAGTTCTGCACCTTGGGCTTCGTGCCTGCGCCCCAGAACCACAGGGAGTTGGCTTTGTGCTTCCCGGCAGCCGCCCGTGCAAGGTTGAGGGGGTGATTATTCAGAATGTCAAAGCTCCTCTCCATCATGTCCCGCAGAACCTTCTCCTGGGGCAGATAGTCGCCGATGACTTTTCCCAGGTGGTCGTGAGGCGGCTCCAATGCGCTGACCCGACCATGCTTCCATACCAGGATATGACGGTAGCTGGTTCCGGTGTAGAACCGGAAGGTATCGCTGTTAAATTCTGCCCGGATGGCATCCATCAGGATGTCGGCATCTGCGGTGGAAATCTCGCCGGAACTGTGGTCAAGGATGGTCTTCTGTGCATACGGCTCCGACTCTGTCAGCGTGACGATGTTGCTGCGGAAAATCACATCGTCATCCTCCATCTGAACGCCGACGCTGAGGGCTTCCAGGGGAGATCGGCCTGAATAATTGGCGGCTGGGTCATAACCCAGCACGGAAAGGTTGGCAACGTCACTGCCCGGAGCCATCCCCGCGGGGACATTCTGCACGGTTCCAAGGGTGCCCTTGCCCGCCAGCTCGTCCAGCACCGGCGTGACTGCCGCATCCAGGGGCGTTCTGCCGCCCAGCGCAGGAATCGGCTCATCGGCCATTCCATCACCCAATACAACGATGTATTTCATCGGCTTGCTCTCCTTCTGACATTATTTGCCCGTTCCATGAGGGCAACAGATATTTTTATACTGATTCATGATACCATTTTTCTGCGCGGATTACAATGTATAAAACGAACAGAATATCACAGGAATTTGAATGATTGAATATACAGAATTGCAAAACGTACAAATGTATTTCACTTGACGACTAGTGAAAACTGTGTTATCATGATAGACAGGAAGTTTTGGGCGCGGCAGCACCACTCGAACTGTAGGGGTGGATAGCATGTGCCCGCGCCCCTGCGCAACTGAGCCGTCCGTTGAATGGTATCAGCTTCCCCGCGGGGGAAGCCGAGAAATGCTGACTTTGGGCGTTTGCCATTCAACGCACCGCTCCATCCCATTCACTTTCGGGCGGATACCATCCGCCCCTACACATTTACATCAGAAAGGAACATTTCAAATGAAAGATTGCAACTGCGGTTACTGCGCCGGCGGCGAAAAGCTGGCGGCCTTCGGCATTAAAATCTGTGACCTGTCCGTGAGCCAGCTGATTCTCTTTAAAGAGCAGAGCCATCCCGGCCGCGTCATCGTGGCATACAAAGACCATGTCAGCGAGCTGGTAGACATCCCCGCCCAGGAGCGGGCGGCCTTTATTGAGGACGTGGCCAAGGCCTCTAACGCAATCCACAAGGCATTCCACCCCGACAAGGTAAATTATGGCGCTTACGGTGACGGCGGCTGCCACCTGCATTTCCATCTGGTACCCAAGTACAAGGATGAATTTGAGTGGGGCACCACCTTTGCCATGAACCCCGGCAGAACCACCCTGAGCGATGCCGAATATGAGGCCATGATTCAGAAAATCAAGGAGAATCTGTAACATGGCGGATTGGGAGATTTCCCACGGTCAGCCGGGAGACGAAGCTTTCTTTGCCCTCATCCAAACAGAGAGCTGGAAGGCTGCTTTCCGGGACATTCTCACCCCGGAAGTGCTGGAAAACGCCACCCAGCTGCCCAAGGCGACTGCAATGTATCGCCGCCTTCTGGAGCAGCACATCGGCCACGGCTACCTGCTGCGGGTGGAGGGCAAGCCCCACTGCATTGCCTGGTGGGACAAGTCCAGAGACGGGGCAGATTTCGGCGCGGAACTCATCTGCATCCACAGCCTGCCGGGCAACTGGCGCAAGGGCTATGGCAGCCGCATGATGGAGGCCGTTCTTGGGGACATGAAGGCCGCCGGATTCACAAAAGCAACCCTGTGGGTCTTCCAGGAAAACCGGCGGGCAAGACAGTTTTATGAAGCCCATGGCTTTTCCCCCAACGGGATGTCCAAAGGCGGATTTGATGCAACGGAAATCTGCTACGAAAAAGCACTATAAAATTACAAACATTCGATTTTTCACCGATAAATGAAAGTAGACACCCACGCTTTTGTGAGTGTCTACTTTTGTTTTATCAGCGTCTTGGGCGGCTCTGTTTTTATTGAAATAAAAAATCAGCTTCCGTCACGCGACTGCAACGCCCTCCGCCTGCATCATTTTTTTATGCACAATGGGGAATGCAATCATCTCTGCCACCAGCGTCAGAATCCAGGAAATGGGATAGGAAATATACAGCCACTCCGGGGTGTGCAGCGCCGGAATCTGGAACACCGTAAACACCCACAGCAGCCGGGAGCCGCAAATACCAATCACGGAAATCAGCATGGTAATGGTGGAGGCACCCATGCCTCGCAATGCACCGCCGGCGGAATCCAGCAGACCGAACAGGAAATAGGGCAGCGAGGTAAACAGCACCCGGCGCATTCCAATCTCCAGTGCCTCCTGGGAATCGGTGATGTAAATTTCCAGCAGCGGACGACGGAAAATGGTAAACAAGCCGCCGGTAATCAGCCCCGCCATGGTGGCATACAGCACACACATCCAGAACACCTTTTTCACCCGCTCGAACTGGTGTGCGCCCACATTCTGCCCGATGTAATTCACCGCCGCCTGGTGGAAGCCGTTGACAGCGCTGTAGCAGAAGCCCTCTACATTGGACACCGCCGCATTGCCGGACACCATGGCATCACCGAAGGAGTTCATGGAAGACTGGATAATCACGTTGGAAATGGAGAAGGTTGCACCCTGAATCCCGGCGGGCAGGCCAATGCGGACAATCTTTTTCAGCTGAGGGCCATAAATCCGCATTTTTTTAGGATGGAATCGGCAGGCATCCTTCCGGTTCATCAGCACCACCGTCACCGCCACAGCGGAAACCGCCTGAGAAATCACCGTCGCCCAGGCAACACCATCCACATTCATATGGAAGCCTGACACGAATACCACATTGAGCACCACATTCAAAAGCCCCGCCACCATCAGGATAATCATGGGACTTTGGGTGTCCCCCGCTGCCCGGAGGATGGAGGTGCAGTAGTTATACACCAGGGTGAAGGTAATGCCGCCAAAATAAATGCGCATATAGAGGCTGGACAGGGGCAGCACATTTTCCGGGGTGTCCATCCAGCGCAGGAAGGTGGTAGAATACCGAACACCCACCACCGTCAGAAGTACGCCGCCCACCAGCGCCATCAAAAGCGCCGTGTGAACCGTGCGGTGAACCACCTCGTCCTCCCGGCTGCCAATGGCGTGCGCTACGCTCACGCCTGCTCCCACAGACAAGCCGATGAACAGATTGACAATCAAATTGGTAATTGCACCGGTAACACCCACCGCCGCCACGGAGATGCTGCCGCAAAAGCGACCAACCACCACCAAGTCCGCCGCATTGAACAGCAGCTGCAAATAGCTGGTCAGGATAATGGGGATGGTATAGCTGAGAATGCCCCAGGCCAGAGGGCCCTCCAGCATATTCCTTTCCGTTTTCTTCATGTTTTGAATGCACTCCTACTTTTCATTATTTGTACCGATTATACTTCCATTTATTCCCAATGTCAAAATGTATTTTTTACCGTTTTTTCAGCAGAAAACAGCATCCACTTCGTGTAATAATTTAAAAAATGCAATCGTACTGAGTATATACACACTCCACCAGAATCCAACGGTTTTGTGTACAGTATCGTCACCGGGCGGGTTAAGGCACTTCCCTATCGGTACAGGGTTCGTAGCGTCACCAAAAAAAGCTTGACTTTTCCACAAAATGCGTATACCATCTGTGGAAAAAGGAGGGATTTTCTGTGAATGCACCCATTGATATTTCCGGTGTCACCCTGCGCACCCCCCGGCTGCTGCTCCGTCCCTGGCAGGAAAGCGACCTGGACGACTTTTACGAATATGCCAGTGTGGATGGCGTGGGGCAAATGGCCGGTTGGCTGCCCCACAAGGATAAGGCAGAATCAGCCCGGATTCTGAAAATGTTTATAGACGAAAAGAAAACCCTCGCCCTGGAATTTGAGGGAAAGGTCATCGGCTCCATTGGCATCGAAAAATATAATGAGGAAAAGCTGCCGGAGATGGCACCCCTGCGCTGCCGGGAAATCGGCTATGTTCTCTCCAAAGATTATTGGGGACGGGGGCTGATGCCGGAGGCCGTCCAGGCTGTGATGGCTTACCTCTTTGAAACCGTCCGGCTGGATGCCATTTTGTGCGGTCACTTCCGCCGGAACAGCCAGTCCGCCCGTGTGCAGCAGAAGTGCGGCTTCCACTTTTTAAAGGAAACCACCTACACCACCCGCTATGGCACGGTGGAGGATTCCGTCCGAAACGTCATATATCGTCAGGAGTGGGAGGTGCACCAGCTGTGACCATTGCAGAAATGCCTCTGACCGATGAAACCGAGCAAACCCTGCTGCGCCTGTCCGCCGCCTGGGCAGCGGAAAACAGCTGCCGGGGCTATTGCGCCAACGACCATGCCGACCTGGAGGGCAACCGGTTCTTCCTGGCCTTCCATGGGGATGAACCCATTGGGTATCTGTTCGGTCATGTAACCAACGCAACCCAAAGCTCCACTGTGATGGCGGAGAACACCCCATTTTTTGAGGTGGAGGAGCTGTATGTGATTCCGGAAATGCGCTCCCACGGAGTTGGGCGTACCCTGTTCCGATATGCGGAAACAGCCGTCCGGGGTGATGCGGATTTTATGGTGCTGTCCACCGCCACCCGCAACTGGAAAGCCATCCTGCACTTTTATCTTGAGGAACTGGGGATGGAATTTTGGAACGCCCGGCTGTTTAAGAAAATCTAAGAAGGAAAAGGTGGCTGTCCCCGCTGAGGGATAGCCACCCTTTTTATTTTCTCCGGTTCGACACGATAACCTGAATCAAACCGCCAATGGCAAGCACATAGCAGACGCAGCCCAATGCCCTGAATCCATAAACTTCGCCGGACAGTTTCTCCACAGATTCTTCCAGGTTCAATAGCGTTGTCTCCCCCACCGTCATTTCCAACACGGTGTTGGAATTGGGATGCGCCAGCAACCGGACAACCGTGTGGGGCGCAAGCGCCTCTATTTCACCGCACAGCGCCTCATCGATGCACTGTCCGTCAATGTACATCTGCTCATGGTCGTCAAAGTGAAGGATGATTTCCCGTACATTGCCCCGCTTTCGGCTCTCCTGAAAGGAGGAAAAGGTGGCGGTGATGTCCCTGGCCTCCGCCCGCGTCACCGGCGCATTCCAGTGCCCCATTCCGAAAATAAAAATCGTCCCCAGAATCAGGCCAAAGATTGATTCAACAATCTTCTCCCCTTCTGTCATATTCTTGAATTGGCGCATTTTCTCACCCCCAATATACCATCAACGCTGTGGCTATCTTGCGTATTATCTTCCGCACTATCTTGCGTACTATTTTCTATCATTATATGTGATGTAAATCGTAAGCGCAAGGGGGCGTGTTTGCTGCCCCCTGGTTTTATCTTTCTGTATTATCAAAAATCATTTTCTGATATATCGCTGATTTCTGCTGTTTGGTTTCTCCGGTATGGTCATTTGTACGAAATTCATCATGAGCGCCGGACGGAGATAATTTCGACGGAATCCCTCTTTCGCTTTCAGTCCCAGTTTCTCCATCAGTTCATTGCTTGTGTAGGAAACATCATCGTCCATCACGTCCAACAGCCTCCGAACCGTTTCAGGAATACATTCATTCTTTTCTTCCATCTGGCTGGAAATCTCGTCCAGAATCTTATCGATTTGGGATAGCATAAACTCAATAAAGGAGGTGGACTCCCCTTCTACATGACACCTGGAAATGGCTTTATAGTATTCCTCCTGGAATCTTTCCACCTGGCTTTCAATGGGAATATATTCAAATACCTGCTTCCACTTGGACAAAATCGCCGTATGCCACAGTCTTGCCATTCTGCCGTTGCCGTCCGAAAAAGGATGGATAAACACGAACTCATAGTGAAACACGCTGCTTAAAATCAAAGGATGAACACTGTCCTTTGCTTCGTTCATCCAGCCAAACAGCTCCTCCATGAGCTGCGGCACCAGCCGTGCCGGGGGTGCCATAAAAATGCACCTGTCACCGGCAAAAACCCCTTCCTCGCCGGTACGAAATTCACCGGGGTTCTCCACCAGGTATTTGGTCATCATACCATGAAACTTTTTCAGATGCCGAAGCTGATAGGGGTCGATTTCCGAAAGCCGCTCATAGGCGCTATAGGCGTTTTTTACTTCCTGAATTTCTTTCTGCTCCCCCAGAACCAACTTTCCGTTGATGACATCCCGCACCTGTCCCAGGGTCAAGGAGTTGGCTTCAATCTTCAAGGAAGCGTGGATGGATTTAATTTTGTTGTTCTTCCTCAGATGGGGCTTTGCTTCCAATCCGTTTATCGCAGATATACGGCCTATTTTTTCTGAAATAGACGATACATATGACAGAATTTGATTTGTTATTGTAAATGGCGGCTGATACTTTCCCATGTAAGCACCTCTGCTAACTTGCGTATTATCTTGCGTATTATCTTCCGCACTATCTTGCGTACTATCTTCCACTATTATAAGTGGGGACAGCTGTGATGTCAATTGTAAAAGCAAGAGGCACTTACTCCACCCTGCTTATCCGGTAGTATTTCCGTCGTGCGTCCTGGGAAATGAGCTGAAAGCCGACCTTTTCCAGCACATGCTGGCTTCTGGTATTTGTCAAAACGGCATCCGCGTACAACACGGGAATGTCCAGCTTATGGAAAGCATAATCAATGGCCAGCCGCTCTGCTTGGGTGCCAAAGCCCCGGTCTTTGTACTGGCTGCTTTTCATGGTGATGCCCAGAGCGGCAGATTCATGGGGTTTGATGTCATAAAACCGCAGTTCGCCCACCATTTCATCCCCGTACATGATGGCAAATGGCAGCCGCTTCAAGGCAATCTGCCGCTGGATGTAAGCGTCAACCGTTTCCCGGTTGTATGTATATTTCCGAAATTCGCTTTTATCCAGATACAAATCGGCATCGTTCTGATAGTCCCGGAAAAAAGCGTGATACATCCGGGCGGTCATTGGCGTGAGTGTGATTTCCGGCTCCATGGTTCCCTCCGTGAATTTTGTTATGGGTATTGTATCACACAGGAGTGCAAAATAAAAGGGTGCACAGGATTCACAGAAAATCTTAATTTGACGAATCCTGCTGGACATGGTATAGTAAAAGCAGAAATCATAGGAAACAGGTGGGGAATATGGGTTTTGCAATGGGTCTTGACTTCTTTGGCATTCTGTTTGCAATCATGTTTGTGGCGGTAGCCGCCGTAATCATCGCAACGGCGGTCAAAAGCCTCAGCCAATGGCACACAAACAACAATTCGCCCCGGCTGACCGTCCCGGCGACGGTGGTTTCCAAGCGAACCAACGTGTCCCGCCACCACACCGGCAGCACCGCCGGGCAGTATCACACCTCTACAACCTACTACGCCACCTTCCAGGTGGAAAGCGGCGACCGCATGGAGCTCCAACTGGCCGGAAATGAGTACGGGCTGCTGGTGGAAGGCGACAAGGGGAAGCTCTCTTTCCAGGGCACGCGGTTTCTGGGATTTGAGCGTTTTTGAATATGTGCAGCGTTTTTTGTAAATCATTTCAGGCCCGGATTTTCCGGGCCTGAAATCTTATCCCGCTGCCTGGAGCATATTTTCAATAAAAATGCCATAGCCAATCTCCGGTGCGCCCACCAGCACATGGGTCACCGCCCCAATGAGCTTTCCATCCTGGATGATAGGACTGCCGCTCACGAGTGATTGCCATTATGGACAACACGATATGTTTGTAAAGCCTTTTCGTTTGTACTGTAGAAAGCCAATTGCTTTATTTTTCACTGTATGGTAAAATGAACACAGAAAAGGTGTGCTTCGCTTCATGAGAATGGGGGATTTGCAAATGCTGATGAACAGTGGCGAGTACTTGGATTTGGTACAGGGCATCAAGCAGGAAATTCAAAGTGCGCAATATAAGGCAGCGCTGAATGTCAACAGGGAACTGATCTGCCTGTACTACAACATTGGGTCAGCCATCAACGAGCATAAAACCTGGGGAAATAAATTTATTGAGAA
>ERZ772861.1624-NODE-1624-length-17632-cov-6.717927_pt1 | contig 17632 bp, 10 predicted proteins | sample MGYA00512135_ERZ772861 | MGnify/ENA primary metagenome ERZ772861 (study PRJEB29015, sample SAMEA2737700) | human gut metagenome | biome: human gut; feature: human-associated habitat; material: faeces | place: China | collected 2012 ...
TTGGCCTCTTCCTCGGCACGGGCAGCGGCTTCGGCAGCCTCCCGCGCGGCGGCCTCGCTGGCAGCTTTGGCGGCGGCTTCACTCTCGGCAGCCGCCTGGGCAGCGCTGGCAACAGCTTCGCTTTCGGCCTGCAGCCGGGCGCGCTTGGCGTTGGCAGAGACCACCAGCAGGATGGCTGCGGCCACCGAGACGACCAGCGCCAGCCCGCAGAGCAGCAGACGGCGTTTCAGGCGGGTTTGTTGTGCTTTGCTCATGGGCGCTCCCCTCCCCCGTTCAGGTCAGGCTGGCCAGGTAGGCGGCGGGACCGCTTTGGTACAGGTCGCCCCCGTGGGTATCCAGCAGCACGGTCAGCGGGAAGTCCTTGACTACCAGTTTACGCACGGCCTCGCAGCCCAGGTCCGGCCAGGCGATGATTTCGCAGCTCTGCACGCTGTTTGCCATCAGGGCACCGGCTCCGCCGATAGCCGCCAGGTAGACGGCCCCATTTTTAACGACCGACTGTTTGACGGCCTCGCTGCGCTTGCCTTTACCAATCATACAGGCCAGCCCCAGGTCCAGCAGGCGCGGGGTGTAGGCGTCCATGCGGCCGCTGGTGGTGGGCCCGGCCGAGCCGATGACCGCACCGGGGCGCTCCGGTGTGGGGCCGACGTAGTAGATGGCGCTGCCTTCGAGGTCGAAGGGGAGCGGTTCGCCCCGGTCCAGTGCTTCCAGCATCCGTTTGTGCGCCTGGTCGCGGGCCGTATAGACCACACCGGACAGCAGAACGGTGTCGCCCGCCTGGAGCGGGGCCAGGTCCTGCGCGGTGCAGGGGGTGGTCAGTTCGTATTGCATGTTCATCAAGCCTCCTAATAGGCTCACGCCTTTGACGGAAAGGAGATCGTTTACAGCGTCGCGCTGGCGCGGCGGGTGACATGGCAGGAAACATTCACGGCCACGGGCAGACCCGCCACATGGGTGGGCATCTGCTCGATGGCAAGGCCCAGGCAGGTGGTCCTGCCGCCGAAGCCCTGCGGGCCGATGCCGGTCTCGTTGACAGCGGCCAGCAGTTCGCGTTCGAGGGCGGCATAGTAGGGGTCCGGGTTGGGAAGGTCCAGCGGGCGGAGCAGAGCTTTTTTGGCCAGATAGGCGACCTTGTCGAAGCTGCCGCCCACGCCGATGCCCAGCACGATGGGCGGGCAGGGGTTGGAGCCTGCCAGCGTGACCGTCTCCAGCACGAATTTCTTGAACCCTTCCACGCCGTCGGCCGGTTTGAGCATCTGGATGCGGCTCATGTTCTCGCTGCCAAAGCCCTTGGGGGCCACGGTGATGGTGCAGCCGTCGCCGTCCACGAGGTGGACTGTGATGGCGGCAGGGGTGTTGTCGCCGGTATTGCCCCGGCGCAGGGGATCGGCTACGATGCTCTTGCGCAGGTAGCCGTCGGTGTAGCCCCGGCGGACGCCCTCGTGGATGGCGGTCTCAAAGCTGCCGTCGATGTGGACATCCGTCCCCAGCTCCACGAAGACGCAGGCCATGCCGGTGTCCTGACAGATGGGCAGAGCCTTCTCCTGCGCCGCACCGAGGTTCGACCACAGCAGGTCGAGGGTGGTTTTCGCCAGCGGCCACGGCTCTTCCTCCCGCGCTCTGGCCAGAGCCGCTTCCACGTCCTGGGGCAGGCGGGTGTTGGCTTCGATGCACAGGCGGGCGACGGTATCGGTGATGGACTGTGCGGAGATCGTCCTCATGCCGCGCCTCCTTTACAGACGGGCCACGCCGGTCTCGCGGGCAGCTTTTGCCACGGCAGAGGCCACGGCCTCGGCCACGCGGGGGTCGAATGCGCCGGGGATGATGTTCTCTTCGCTGCGGTCTTCATCCGTGATGAGGTCGGCGATGGCGTAGGCTGCGGCCAGCTTCATGGCATCGTTGATGTCCCGTGCGCGGACGCTCAGGGCACCCTTGAACAGGCCGGGGAAGCAGAGCACGTTGTTCACCTGATTCGGGAAGTCGCTGCGGCCGGTGGCCATGACCCGCACACCGCCTGCCTTGGCCTCGTCGGGCATGATCTCCGGGGTGGGGTTGGCCATGGCGAAAACGATGGCGTCCGGATTCATGGTCTTGCACAGCTCGGTGGTCAGGATGCCGGGGCGGGACACGCCAATGAAGACGTCGGCCCCCTCGATGGCCTCCTTCAGGCCGCCCTTGATCTGGCGGGGGTTGGTCACTTCGCCCAGCCAGTTCTTGTGGGCCTCGGCGCTGTTGCAGCCCTTGTACAGGGTGCCGAACTGGTCCACCGCCACGATGTCTTTGGCACCGGCGGTCATCAGCATCTTGATGATGGCCGTGCCGGCGGCACCGGGCCCGTTCAGGACGATGTGGACATCCTCCATCTTTTTGCCCACCACGCGCAGGGCGTTGATGAGCGCAGCCGTCACGACGATGGCGGTGCCGTGCTGGTCGTCATGGAAGACGGGAATGTCCAGCTCACGCTCCAGCGTTTCTTCGATCTCGAAGCACTCCGGGCTTTTGATGTCCTCCAGATTGATGCCGCCGAAGGTCGGGGCGATGGCCTTGCAGGCCGCGATGACGCTGGCGGCGTCGTGGGCGTCGATGCAGATGGGGAAGGCATCCACGCCGCCGAATTCCTTGAACAGCACGGCCTTGCCCTCCATGACCGGCAGACCGGCTTCGGGGCCGATGTCGCCCAGGCCCAGCACGGCGGTGCCGTTGGACACGACGGCCACCATGTTGCTCTTGAAGGTGTACTTGTACACGTCGTCGGGGTTCTCTTTGATCTTGCGGCAGGGCTCGGCGACGCCGGGGGTGTAGGCCGTGGACAGGTCGTCGCGGGTCCTGACCTCGACCTTGCTCACGATGCCGACTTTGCCGTGGTGGCTCTCGTGCATTTCGAGAGCGGCTTTGTTGTAATCCATGGATGTTCCTCCTTGTGTTGATGTGCTTCTCTTATTATAATAAAGCCGCAGGCCCCGCAGCGCAAGAGGATTTTTGCGTGTGCGGGGCGACAGCTTGACAAACGGCGATAGAACGATTATACTACAAATAGAAAAGGCGCTGGCCCAACAAACGGCTAGCTCCCTACCAGCAGATCAAAAGAATGACCGCCAACGGGTGCTAAACGTGGGGCGGTCATTTCTTTTGTCCATTTTTTGTGCGAAACTCTCGGAATCGGAGCACGATGTCGATCGTGTCGTAAACCGTTGTGACGAGGAACGTCAACAGCGCAAGAATCTCGGTCAATGTCATGGGTACATTCCCCCTTTCGGCCAGAGCCTCCGGGGAGAAACGTTCAAAAGTCGCCCTCCCGGCGCCCTGTTTATGGAAACAAAGCCATCCGGTAGGGAGTTGCCGCCTGCGTTCTGGACACAGCGCCTTGCCGCTTTGCTGCGGCAATTATAGGATATCACAGCTTTTGACAAAAAGCAACGACCTCACGTGGCAGGCTGCGTGAAACTTGTGGAAATTTCGCAAAATCCTTTTCTTTTTCATTTTTACCCTTTATAATAAGATTTGTCTGAAAAAATTGCAGTTCCCGGCGGCGTCCGGGATACAGGAGGTATCCACTTGAAACGAATCATCTCGAAGGCAGTCTGCCTTCTCTGCGCCGGTGCGCTGGCGCTGGCGGCTGCGGGCTGCTCGAAGTCTGCGGCGTCCTCTTCCGCATCGGCCGGCTCGGAGGCGTCTGTCTACGGCAGCGCTTCGGATTATGACTACCAGAACTTTGCCTACAGTGACGGTCTGGATGAGAACGGCTACTGGTCCGGCATCCGCGCACTGGATTATGTGACCCTGCCGAAGGACTACGCTTCCATCCCGCTGAAGAAGGCGGACATCGAGCCGACGGAGGAGGACGTGCAGTCCCAGATCGACAGCCTGCTCAGCCAGAATACCACCACGCGGGAAATCACCGACCGTGCCGCTGCCGATGGCGACACCGTCAACATCGACTATGTGGGCACCGTGGATGGCGTGGCATTTACCGGCGGCACCTACAGCGGCTACAGCCTGACGCTGGGCAGCGGTTCCTTCATCGACGGCTTTGAAGACCAGATCGTGGGCCACAAGCCCGGCGAGACCTTCGATGTCAATGTCACCTTCCCGGACGGCTACAGCGACTCCACCGACGCCGAGGGCAATGCGGTGGTCCTGAGCAACAAAAAGGCGGTATTCTCCGTCACGTTGAACTACATCAGCGAGGAGATCCTGCCGGAACTGACCGATGCCTGGGTCGAGGAGAATTTCAGCAGCACCGACGGCGTCCACACCGTGGAAGACCTGCGGGCCGAATACCAGAAGATGCTGTATCAGAACAACCTGAACACTGCGGTGATGGATTACCTGCTGGCAAACTCCACCTTCAAGGACCTGCCCAAAGAAGTGACCGATTACCAGGTCAACCAGTGCCTGAACTACTACTACACCATGGCCCAGTATTACGGCTATGACCTCGACAGCTTCCTGCAGGCTGCTGCCGGTTACAACAGTGCCGACGACCTGCTGGATGCCATGAGCGACAGCATCACCGAGTATGCCCGCGAAGCGCTGCTCTACCAGGCAGTGGCTGAGGCGATGGACATCGCCCCCACGCAGGAGCAGATCGACACCTACTCTGCCTACACTGAAACCTACGGTGCCAACTACTGCACCATGGTCGCGCTGATGGACGCCGTGTCCGAGGCGCTGACCACCGGGGCACAGGTGAAGTAAAAAAGCCAAAAAGAAAATGCCGCTGCACAGAAGATAGCTGTGCAGCGGTATTTTTTATGCTTTTACCCAGATTGTAATGCTTTTTCGGAGAGCGACGCGGCCGAATTTGGCCATTTGCTGGCTGCTGTTGCCTTTCTTTTGCTTGAGACAGTAGACTTTTTTGACGGTAAAGCCAAACTGCTCGGCAAGAGAACAACTCAAAAAATCGACTGGGATGACTTCACCGCCATAACGGACATTGTCGTTGACGAACGCGACCATGGCGCCCTTTTTGCAAACGCGGAAAAGTTCGGCATAGATAAAGGCCAGCTCTGTAAAGTATCCTTCTACCATTCGGACGATGCCGCTGTTGTTCAAATCACCATGCTGTTCGCGCTTGTGTAAGGCATCCAGCACCTCACAAAAAGCAGGGTTGGAACAAAGTGTCTGATGGATCGTATGGAAACGGTCGATTTGACCGATCTCTGTATAGAAGAGCTTCAACTGTTCCAGTTTGGATCGGCTTTCAACGGTGCAGGAAAGCAAGTCCTGCCGCAGCTGTTTGATCGAATCGTTATCAAGCCCAAGGTAAACAAGTTCCAGTGCATAGGTGCGGGTATAATCGTATCGGTTGCAATACGGCGGCGAGGTAATAACCCCTTTCAGAATGTTATCTGGAAGCCTGGGCAGTTCGAACAGAACGCTGTTCTGTTTGTAGGTAATCTGTGCTTTTTCGTGCGTCTGGCTGGAATGCTGAATCACCTCAAGATCGTGGATCACATGCGATAGTTCCAATAGAACGGTATCACGGCTGTCGAGGATACTTGAACGGACTGTTTTAGCGGACAACGGCTTTTTGCCTTTGGCTGCGCGAAGCTCATTGGCATGAATCACCTTTGGGGAACGGCTGTCCCAGCCGAGATATTGGCCGCTCTTTACGGTGTAGCTGCACGGTTCCAGAGAATTGAGAATGCAGAGCCGAAGAAGATTTTTGGCATTCTCTGAATAGATACAGTGGATACGCCAGTCTTCGATGAACTGAAGGTAGCGTTCGTTGTATTCCGGGTAGGCATCCTGTGTGATGGGAATACAAGGTGTTTTCAAGGAATAGCTGTCTGGCATGTGGAGAGATTTCAGCTCTTCCAGCATGGCACGAAGTTCAGGAAGATCGTACTCCATGCAGGCAGCCTTTGCTTTTAAGGAGACGTCCGCAATGGGCATCACATCGTAGCCAATGCTGTTGATGCCCTGCATCTGGCAGACGAGCGCCGTGGTGCCGGAGCCCATGAAAGGGTCCATGACGAGATCGCCGGGGTGAGCCCCCATCTCATGAAGCAACAGTTGGACAAGGTCCGCTGAAAAACCTTCTTTGTATTTGAGCCAGCTGTGGAGGATCTCGTTCTTGCTGAGCTGATAGCTGACGCTTCGCCTGTCGAAACGGTCAGTGACATCGAGAAGGGGAGCATAACGAGATTCGAGCATTTTGCGCTCAATGTCGTTGCATAAGGCGTCAGAAGAAAACTGCTCGATCAGATAATCTTGGGAGGAAGGATTCAAAAAGGATAATTGTTCCATTCGGTTCTCACTTGTCTGCGTTAAAGATTCAGCAGCCAGTTGCAATAAGCGACCAGCTGGTTGTCGTTGGTAAGGTTGGCTGCGTTGGTCATGACCCCGGCTTGAAGCTGCGAATAGATTTCCTCCGCCATGGCGGTTTCAATGGCAGCTCCGACGAACGAGGTCTGAACGGGATGACCAGCAGAAGCGAAGGTCGTCCGGATACGTTCCAAGGCGGTGTTGGCCGTTTTCCAGTGTTCGTCTGCCCCGGCGGGATCAATCCCGCCTTTGAGCTCGCCCATCATAAGGGCTTTGTCTGGTTCAAAAGCGATTTTTCCATTTCGGAATCCGACTGCATCGGAATCGAACAGGCAAATATCCACATTTTTCCGGACTGTGGAAATGTTCATATTGAAAGCAAGCAGCCGCTTTTTCCCTGCGGTGGTCTGCCAGCAGAGGGCTTTCATCCGACGCTCAATGTCAAGGTCGTTGTCTGTCTGATCGTACCACGGAAATTTGCCGGAGATGTTTTCTGCCCACTGGTAGGAGATGTTCTGTACAGCCATACACGATAAGATGCAGCGGATCAGACGTTCCTGCCCCAGGGCTCCGATACGGTTCCGCATCGACCCGCCTACGGCGTCTCCTTTAATAAGAAGATATCGGTAGATCGTTTCGTCAATGAAATGTTTACCTGCGGGCTTCAAAAAATTCTTGATGAGCTCTTCAATGGCTTTGGTTTGGTTAGATTCGTCGAGGTAATTCAGACTTTTATCAGACAAACCGGAGGCACTCAGGAGAAATGGCCGCACTTCGGGTATGGAAAGAAGGGCTTCCGGACAAGTCGCGCCGGAGACCATACTCTTGAAGGCAAGTGAATTTTTTATGTAGGGGTCACCGAGACGATTCTTTTCCAGCGCGATTTTCAAAAATCCCGCGCGTGTCTGCTCGTGAGAGGTGACCAGATCGCCTGCGTTCCGGATATATTTGTTGAAAGCCATTGCGTTCTCCTTTTGTCTGAGAGAGGCTATAAAAGTGGAAAACTTGTATTTCTCAGTATAACATACTTTGAGGGGGATTGCAAAAAGGAAGCCGCCCCCAAAACCGAATAAGACCACAAACGGCCTGAACCCTGTGCGACACAGAGTTCAGGCCGTTTCGGCTTTTTTGGGGGTTATTTTTTCAGGGCATCTGCGAGGACGCGCAGCAGGTGCGGAACGTCCAGCGGTTTTGCGATATGGCCGTTCATGCCGGCCGCCAGCGCGTTCTGACGGTCTTCTTCAAAGGCGTTCGCCGTCATCGCAAAGATGGGGATGTTGGCCTTCTCGGCGTCCGGCAGGGCGCGGATCTGCCGCGTGGCTTCGTAGCCGTCCAGATTGGGCATCTGGATGTCCATCAGGATCAGGTCATACTGGCCGGGGGCCGCCTGCTTTATCTTTTGGACGGCGACCGCGCCATCCTCGGCGGTATCCACCACAAAACCGGCTTCCTTCAGGATCTCCAGTGCGATCTCGCGGTTCAGCTCGTTGTCTTCCACCAGCAGGAGCTTCTTCCCCTTGAGGTCGGCCGCAGTGGGGTGAGCGGGCTCGGAGGCAGGCTCTGCATGGAACGGTTCGGCCAGAACGCGGCGCAGCTCCGAGAGGAAGAGCGGCTTTTCGCAGAACGCGGTCACTCCGGCGGCGCGGGCCTCGTCCTCGATGTCCGCCCAGTCGTAGGCGGTCAGGATGATGATGGGGCAGCGATTCCCGATCACCTTGCGGATCTGCCGCACGATCTCGATGCCGTTCATGTCGGGGATCAGCCAGTCGATGATGTAGACGCTGAACGCATCGCCCTGCTCCACCGCATATTTGGTGCGGATGACCGCTTCCTTGCCGGAGATCGTCCACTCCGGCCGCATCCCGATCTTGGACAGCATGGTGCTGACGTTCAGGCAGGTGTTGGTATCGTCGTCTGCCACCAGTGCGCGCAGCCCTTCCAGCTGGGGGAGCTGCTTAGGCTCTGCTTTCTGCCCGCTGCGTGTGAAGCAGAGGGTCACGATGAACTCGGTGCCCTTGCCCGGCTCGCTCGTGAGGGCGATGGTGCCGCCCATCAGATCCACGATGTTTTTGGTGATGGACATTCCCAGGCCGGTGCCCTGAATGCCGCTGACGGTGGAGCTTTCCTCCCGGCTGAACTCCTCGAAGATGTGCTTCTGGAACTCTTCGCTCATGCCGATGCCGTTGTCCTTGATGCGGAACTCATAGCAGACGCAGTCCTTGGGCGCACCGTTCTTCTGGGCGATGCGGATGCTGATCATGCCGCCGGTGGGGGTGAACTTGATGGCGTTGGACAGGATGTTCAGCAGGATCTGGTTCAGCCGCAGCGGGTCGGTGATGATGTCCTCATCCTCGATGTCCATGGTATCAATGAAGAGCGACAGCCGTTTGGCCGCGACATTGGGCTGGATGATGGAGCGCACATCGTGGACAAGGTCGGGCAGATGCACCGCCTTTTCCTCGATCTTGACCTTGCCGCTCTCGATGCGGCTCATATCCAGCACATCGTTGATGAGGGAGAGCAGATGCTGGCTGGAGGTGGAGATCTTTTTCAGGTAGTCCAGCACCTGCTCGCGGTTGTCGATGTGGGTCGCCGCCAGCGAGGTGAAGCCGATGATGGCGTTCATCGGGGTGCGGATATCGTGGCTCATGTTGAACAGGAACTCCCGCTTGGCGCGGTTGGCCGCGCCCTCGTGCTGGAGCGCGATCTCCAGTTTGCGGTTCTGCTCTTCCAGCTGGGTCTGATACTTCTTCTCCTGCTCTTTTTTCTGCTGCTCCATCTCCTGCACCGAGCGTCGGCGCAGCATCTGCAAGACCGAAACGAGCAGGATGTAACAGACCAGTGCCGTTAAGACCAGCGTGAGCGACTCGCGGAACACGGTTTTTTCATCCGTGTACGCATAGAGGTCGAACGACCGGCCGTGGCTGTACATGCCGAAATAGCAGCCGGAGCCGTTCCAGCCGTGGGTAGGCGTCAGCTTTTCCGCAAGCCCGGCGCTGCGGATCTCCTGCACCGGCGGGCTTGCGGTGGTGTCCTGCCCGATCAGCTCCGGGCGGTTGGACGCAATGACCTGATTGTTCTGCACGATGAACAGGGTGCCGCTGGTCTCTTCTGGGTAGCCGTCCAGAATGCTCTGGACCGACAGTGCCGTCCCCTCGACAAATTTGGCCGGGGTGCAGCGATAGGCCAGCAGGATGACCTCTTCGTGGTCGGCCCGGTGTGCCGCCACATCCACGGCAGATCCGTCTGCCAGCAGAACGCGCTTCAGGTAGGTCTTCTGCGGGAAGCGGAAGACGTCCAGCGCGGTCTCCTTTTTGAGCCGGTCTTCCAGCTGGGCATAGCCGATGCCGTTCGCTGTGTACTCGCACAGGAGTGTGCCGTCCGGGCGCAGCACGGAAATGCCGGTGAGCCAGAGCGTCTCGGTCTGCTGTTTCAGGCAGTGCGGGTCGGAGAGGTCGAGTGCGGCGTCACCGGCCAGCTGGTGCACCGAGACCGCCGTGCGGCGGAGCGCTTTGGCCGTGATGGTATCGTTGTACTGCTCAAAACTGGTGGACTGCGATTTGACGAACGCGATTGTCTGGCAGAAACGCTCTTCGGTCGCATGCAGGGCTTTCCAGCCGGAAGCCAGGACGACCCCCGCCATGAAGAGCACACCGACGAGAATGTAGAGCACCCAGGTCCGCGTGTTCGGAGTGGTTTTGTTGTTACGCGTCAATGGTGTCCACCTCCAGATACTGCGAAGCATGTTCCAGGTATTTGCCGACGATCCGTTCCAGTGTGCCGTCCTCGCGCATCTGCGCAAAGGTATCATTCAGCTGGTGGTCCAGCCCGCGGCTGTCATTTTTGGCAAAGGCAACGCCCAGCCCGGTGACCAGCAGCGGCTCTTCGAGAATGCGGAACACCGCGTTGTTGTCTTTCATGTATTGCAGGATGGCCGTCTCGTGGGCGGCGATGGCGTCCACATAGCCGCAGGCCAGCATGGCATACTGCACACTGCGGTCTTCGATGCTGAACACCTCGACGGTCTGCGGGATGCGCGGGTCGGAGCCGCTGAGGAAGATGCCCTCCGGCTTGGAGGTGCTCTGCACCATAACGGTCTTCCCGGCAAGGTCGCTGAGGGACTGGATGCTGCTGTCAGCGTTCACAGCCACGACCTGACGGCTCACCATGTAAGGCCCGGCCCACCGGTAGAGCGTTTCGCGGCCCTGCATGGAAAAGCAGCCCCAGATGCAGTCGATGGCGCCGCTTTCCACAAGGGCGGTCTTCTGCTCCCAGTCGATGACTTCAAATCGTGCAGCGTATCCCATGCGGCGGAATGCCTCGGTGGCGATCTCCACATCGATCCCGGTCGGGGTGCCGTCATTGTTCAGATAAATATAGGGCGGGTAGGTGTCGCTTCCGATGAGGATCTGCGGCAGACCGCTGTTCTTCGCGTCCGTTCCGCCGCAGGCAGTCAGGCCGCCGAGGGCCGTCGAGGCCGCCAGCAGGGTGCATCCGTTCAGGAATGCACGGCGTGAGAGGATGTGTTTCATGGGGACTTTCGTTCTCCTGTTGTTATTGCGTCCGCTGCTGCAACTGGACTTTCAGGTCAGTCTGCATATCCGTCAGGCATTGCAGCAGCAAGGGGTTGAACGCTCCGCACTCGCCGTTCAGGATCATCTGCACGGCTTTTTCGTGGGAGAAGGCTTTTTTGTAGCAGCGTTCGCTGGTCAGTGCATCGTACACATCGGCCAGCGCGACCAGCTGTGCGCTGATGGGGATCGCATCGCCCTTCAGCCCATCCGGGTAGCCGCGCCCGTCCCAGCGCTCGTGGTGCCAGCGGGTGATCTCGTAGGCGGTCTGCAGCAGCGGTTGCTCGTTGAAGTTTTCCAGCTGGTGCAGCATCTCGGCCCCCAGCATACTGTGGGTCTTGACGACCTCAAATTCTTCCGGGGTCAGCCTGCCGGGTTTGTTGAGGATCTTTTCGTCGATGCCGATCTTGCCGATGTCGTGCAGGGCGGAGGCCAGCGGGATGTTGTCCTGCTGCTCGGCGGTGATGGGGTACTGGCTGCTGATCTCCAGCAGGCGGTGGAGCAGCAGCTCGGTGATGATGCGGATGTGCCGCACATGGGCGCCGCTCTCGCCGTTGCGGAACTCTACGATATGGCTCAGCACACCCACCAGCATATCGGTGTTGTTTTCGCGGGCGCGGATCTGGTCCGATACCATCTGCACCAGCCGCCGCTGCTTGGCGTACAGCTTGATGGTGTTGGTCACGCGGCGGTAGACGATGCGAGCATCGAAGGGGCGGTTGACGTAATCGCTGGCTCCCAGCTCATAGGAGCGCCGGATCGCGGCGTCGGAGTCGTCGCTGGAGATCATGATGACCGGGATGTCCTCGATGGTGTGGTTGGCGTTCATGGCCTTGAGCACCTCGAAGCCATCCATGACCGGCATGTTGATGTCCAGCAGCACCAGTGCGATGTTCCCGGCCTCCGCCTGCAAGGCATCCATACATTCCCGGCCATCTTTTGCTTCCAGAATACGGTAGTCGCCTTGCAGGATTTCGGCCAGGATGAGGCGGTTCATTTCAGAGTCATCCACAAGAAGGATCTGCGGCTTCTCCTCCACCAGTTCTTCCTGCGCGGTCAGCGCGTTTTCGGGGAGTTCCACCGTGACGGCATTCTTGCGGCACTTTGCCTGATACATCAGCCGGTCTGCCCGGCGAACCGCATTCTCCATCGAGTCGGTGATGGCCTGCATCGTTCCGCCGATGCTCAGTGAGAGGCGAAAATGCGAATAACCGGGTACAGTAGCCTGCTGCACGGCGGCTCTGATCTGCTCCAGCTTGGTTTGCAGGATATCGCTCGGAATGCCGGGCAGCACCAGCAGAAATTCATCCCCGCCGTAGCGGATGAGCAGGTCGGCGTTTCGGATGCAGGAGCGGATGGCATTGGCCGCTGCTTCCAGCGCCAGATCTCCGGCGTGATGTCCATAGGTGTCGTTGCAGATCTTGAAATCGTCCACATCCATCAGCGCGATGCCTGCGGGGCCGACGATACGGGATGCGATATCCTCATAGTAGCGGCGGTTGTATGTGCCAGTCAAGACATCGTGGTAAAGTTTTGCACGGTAGCTCTCTGCTGTTTCTTGAAGCTTTTCCTCGGTTTCGGCCTGCATCTTTTCCATGTTGGAGCACTCGAACTGCCTTTGCAGATGACCGATCAGCAGAATGTTCGCAGCGATACCAAGGCCGATCACGATGAGCTTTTGAAGGTTCAAAGAGGTGTAAAGAAAAAAGCTGTGGTCGGTAGAAAAGAAAAACGCGGAGTATAGGAATGCAATGAGGCCGCTTACGATTCCTGCTGCATAGCCGCATTTCACGAGCACAGCAGAAAGAACAACAAAAAGCACGATATTTGGATTTGGAATATGAAAATTCCAGACGATCAGGCAGGCGCTCAATTGGGCAAGTGCCGATAGCAACATAGGCTGAATTTTATTTGGCTGTCGTTCCATACGCAATACCATCCAATCCTTTGATTCATCATGATTGCTCTCTCACAAAAAAGAGCTGGGCCGCAAATGGGCGGCTCTGCCAGGTCGTGGGTGTCGGTCATCTGCGAAACCGTGCGATTCCACTATTTATTTTCGGGGGGGGGGTAACGCGGAAGCGCTTGACGGTCTGTTCCAGCGCGTCGATGTCCACCGGCTTGGACAGATGCTCGTCCATCCCGGCTTCCTTGCTCTTCTGCATATCTTCCAAAAAGGCGTTTGCCGTCATGGCGAGGATGGGGATGACCCGGCCCAGCGGGTTTTCGCTGCTGCGGATGCGGCGGGTGGCTTCGAGGCCGTCCATCACCGGCATCTGCACATCCATCAGGATCATGTCATACTCGCCGGGCTTGACGCTGGCGAACGCATCCACGATCTCCTGCCCGTTGGGGTAAATTTTGCAGTGTGCGCCCTTGGATTCCAGCAGCAGCTCCAGGATCTCGGCGTTGATGGCGTTGTCCTCGGCGCAGAGGAAGTTCATCCCGCACAGGGGAGAGATGTCCTCCGGCTCCTCCGGGAGCGCCTGCGCCTTTGGCACTGCGTCCGCTTCGGTGTCGATGGGGAATTCCAGCACGACCTCAAAGCGGGTGCCCTTGCCGGTGGCACTCTCCACGCTGATGGAGCCGCCCATCAGATCCACGATGTTTTTGGTGATGGCCATGCCAAGGCCGGTGCCCTGCACTTTGTTGGTGCCGGAGCGCTCTTCGCGGGTAAAGGGGTCAAAAAGGGTCTTCTGGTAAGCCTCGCTCATGCCGATGCCGTCATCCTGCACCACAAAGCTGTATTTGGCGTAATGCTCGGTATGGGTAAGCTCCTCTACCTCCAGCCGGATGTGCCCGCCGGTGGGCGTGTACTTGACCGCATTGGAGAGGATGTTCATCAGCACCTGATTCAAACGGTTGGGGTCGGCCAGCACGTTTTCGTGTTGCAGATTGGTGCTTACCGTAAAGGTCTGACTGCGCTGACCTGCCTGCTGCCGGATGATGCTGTCCAGCTGACTGATCTGCTGGGGCAGGTTCATCTTTTCCACATTCAGGGTGGTCTTGCCGCTCTCGATGCGGCTCATATCCAGAATATTGTTGATGATGCCCAGCAGCAGCTGACCGGAGCTTTCCAGCTTGCCCAGATGCTCGGCAAGCTTTTCCGGCTCGTGCAGCTCGTTTTTCATCAGGGTGGTAATGCCGATGATGGCGTTCATGGGGGTGCGGATATCGTGGCTCATGTTGGAAAGGAAGTCCGTCTTGGCTTTGCTGGCACGCTCGGCGGACTGTAACGCCTCGGCGGCAGCATCCTGCGCCCGCCGCATCTCGTCGTTGGCCTGCGTCAGCTGGACGTTATACTGCTCCAGACGGAGGTTTGTCTTTTTTTCAGCCTGCAGCTCCCGCTGCTGCTTTTCCCGCAAAAGGAACCAGCCAGCAATGACTGCCATGATCGAAAACACCGTTGCAAAGCCTACAATAACGGCCATGACGATATTGACCAGCTTCTGCGTATTCACGGCCACATATTCTGCCGGAACAAGGAACGCCAGCGTCCACTGGGCGTTTTCCATCTGCTTCAGGGCGTAGTAATACTCAGTCCCGTCCAGCACGGCGTTGGAATAACAGGAGCCTGTGCGGGTAAGCCGCTCCTTTGCTGCTGCAAAGGAAGAACCGTGCAGATAGGACATCTGGGAGAGCACGGTGTATACGTTATGCCCCTTCAGCAGCTCAGTGTCATTGGCGTTGAACAGCTTGAAGCCGTTGTTGTCCAGCACATAGACGCTGTTGTTGTTTTCGTAGGCGTCACAGCGGAAATAATCGTTCAGCTGGGTCATGCTCTGGGAGATGCCAAAGTAGCGCAGGGTGATCTCGCCGGTCTCGCTTTGCAGGGTGATGGGGGTGGAGAGCTGTTTCAGGAACACCATCCGGGAGTCGTCCTCGGTCAGCGCGTTGGAAACATAGCTGACCCGCTCCGGCGCGCTTTCCAGATAGTCCATTTCCCGCAGCAGACCCGTGCGGCCATGCGCGGTATAATAATGTCCGGCAGCATCCACGGCGATCAGTTCGATCTGTTTTTCATGGTAATTGGAAAGCTCCGACAGCTTTTTCAGATAGCGGTAGAGATCGGTATCGGTCTCCAGCGGGGTGTAGTATAAATAATTACACTGCACATCCACCTCGTCCCAGTGGTTGTCGATCACATCCTCCAGACTGTGGAACATCTGGTGGGTGACCTCTTCCATCTGGCTCAGCCGCTCGTGGTAGACAAGGTTCTGGATGTAGGTCTGGCTCATGACAAAAAGGGTCAGGAGCAGCACGATGATGACAAAGCCGAAGCCACCAAACAGCTTTTTATAGATTTTGTTGTTCACATCCAGTATCTCCTGTCCGTTTTATTCAACTCCATGCGGTGTCTGCCCGGCTGATGGTGGTGTAAGCACCAAAGAAGGTTTTTGCGGCATCCATGCCCACCACGCCGCTGTCTGTCACCGTTGCTTCGGCAGCCAGCTGGTCGCTCACACCGCAGATGGCAACCTGATAGGTCTTGCCCGCCTCCGGCTGCACCGGGCTTACCAGCACATAGGGGTAGCCCTTGCCGTTGCCGTAGGCATCGTAGCCAGAAGCCAGCAGGTCGCTGATCTGCTGCCCGGTCAGGGCAACGGTCTGGATGGTGCGGTTCCAGCCGGTGGGCAGGATCACCGAAAGGTCGTAATCCGTAATGCCCTTGGCGTACAGCTTGGCGGCTACGCCGTGGTGGTTCTGCTCGGTGGGGTTGCCGGGGATCCATGTGCTCAGCGAGACCAGCGCAAGGTCGCTGCCGGTAGCCTGTGCAAAGCAGCGGCCTACCAGCATGGCGCAGTCCTGCTGCGAAAGCTCCTCCGTAACGGTAGTGATGACATCCGGGGTGTTGTTCACCACACTGTCCTGATCCTCGTCCAGCTGACGGATGACATCCTCCATGGTGGCGTTGCCCTTCATGAAGTCCAGCATTTTAAGGCCGGTGGTCACGAAGGTGTTTTCCCAGCCGGAATAGATAAAGGGCGCGGTGTTGCCTGCGTTCAGGGTATCGGCGATGTCGGCATAGTAGGTGCCGTCTGCCTTTGCACCCTTGAAGGGCAACAGGCTGCTTTTCAGCGCCGTTGCGGGCTGCAGAGCGCTGGTGCCTGCAACGGTGGAAAGCACACGCATCACCTTGAGCGCATCTTCCAGCTTCTGGGGGTTCTGTTTCAGCTTTTTATTCAGACCGTAGAAGCGGTTCACATTCAGCACAAAAACGTTCTGGGTGCCGTCCTCGGAAAGATAGGGCATCAGGCCGAATTTATCGGCGTTGCCGTCTGCCTCCACAATGCCGTTGGTGTTTCCGATCAAAAACAGGGTATTCCCCTCGGCCATCCTCTGCAGGGTCACGTTGTCGTCAAGAGCATCGCCGGAGCCGTTCAGCATCCCGATGTCCTTCCACTTTTTGACATACGCCATTGCCTGCATCATGCCGGGGGTGTTGCTGACGTTTGCCTTGCCGGAAAGATAATCCTTCTGCCACAGTCTGCCGTCCAGTGTGCCAAGGAAATCGGCATCTGCAATGTTGCACAGATACTGGAAACCGTAGCCCGGGTACTGGATCTGCGGCAGGCAGAGATCGACCCCGGCTTCCTTGGCTTTTGCAGCCAGTTCTTCCAGCTCAGCGAAAGAATTGGGCAGTTCCCAGCCGTGTTCCCGCAGCAGGGTCTTGTTGTAGGTGATGCCGTAGCAGTTGTAAACCGAGGGCAGCAGATAGATGGCACCGTTGTCGAACACGTCCTGCAGACGGGACTCCACATAGTTATCCGTAAAATCGTAGCCGGAAAGGTCCAGCAGTTTGTCGGAGACCAGATCGATCTGGGGGTCGTAGTAGGTCAAGGTGCAGACGTCCGGCAGGTCGCCCGCCGCAAACATATTTTGCAGACAGGTGGTGGTGTTATCGCCGCTGTATGGCACGACCTCGATGTTCACTTCCGGGTAAACGCTGTGTACCTGCTCAATAAAGGCTTCTATCTCCTTATAAGGTGCCATAAAGGTGATGGCTTCGTGAGCAGCGTCTTTTTTAGCTGTTTCGGTCTTACCGCCGCAGGCGGTCAATGCTGCCGTTGCCGCAGTAATGCCGCAGACCTGTAAAAACGAGCGGCGGGAGATCTTTTTCATCATATAAATATACTTTCTCACATTTTCGGAAAGCAATACTACGCAGGTGCAGTAGCGCAGTGCTGTCTTAGCTATTCTTACACATCCCACAGGAACTCCGACGCTTGCGGCCTGTCCGTACGGGGCTTTGCGCCGAGTTCCCATAAAATAACAGTGTAATTGTACCATTGCGGCAAAAGCGTTTCAAGCTGATTTTGAACGTCTTGCAATATTTTGCATGAAAAATCTGGAAAGTTCTGAATTTCGCTGACTGGAAATAGACTGAAGTGACACAGATCACGACCAGATGGACCGAAAAGGGGGATTCGATGAAAAAAACTCCTTTTATTCTGCACGAAAAATTTCGTTCGGACAACAACGAACAGCGCAAAGAACGGTTTCAAAAGGAATTTGAGCGATATATCATCGATGGATTGCTCAATGCCGTTCCTTCAAGATCCTGCGCCTGATGTGGCATCCCTGAATTTGAAGGAGGGATGCGTTATGCTGCGCATGGATGCTCGTGTACAAAAAGAGGGGGGCAAATCATGAAAGCAGCCATTTATTGCCGCCTGAGCAAAGAAGATGAAGATAAAATTGGTGAATCGGAGAGCATTCAGAATCAAAAGTCGATGCTGCTCCAGTACGCCCTGGAGAAAGGATTTGATATTTACCAGCTCTATTCGGAT
>ERZ772861.1625-NODE-1625-length-17628-cov-7.209412_pt1 | contig 17628 bp, 16 predicted proteins | sample MGYA00512135_ERZ772861 | MGnify/ENA primary metagenome ERZ772861 (study PRJEB29015, sample SAMEA2737700) | human gut metagenome | biome: human gut; feature: human-associated habitat; material: faeces | place: China | collected 2012 ...
GGCTCTGTTCAGGTTGTCCCTGCTCAGTATCCTTTCAAGCAAATCTGCACCGCCCTGTTCTTTTACTTCCTGACTGCCAACACTCTGCACTCCCACATACCCTTCGTGTTCCGCACTAGCTCTTTGCGGGCAGCTCAGGTTTCCCTGATATTCTGCGTTCTTCATGTTGACCTCCTTCTGTAATCTACTTAGGACTAACGATTGTTCAGCCCTTCCCAGGATTTTTTTTTCCTGGTACTATGGCCTCTGCTGACTTCTCACAGTTCGTTGTTACTACGCATTTTTTTTTCAATATGTCTACTCCAAACACGCCTGTGAGACCTCCCCGGGTACTCACACGTTCTTTCCCTCTTTACCTGCCGCATTTACCGAACACAATCCGTGTAGCTATTGGGCTTTATTTTGACGTGCAAACTCACCCTTATGTTCGGCCTTATATGCGATTTCTGTTCGTCAGGCCAGAGTTTTGCCCATTAGGGGACCTTTCAACCCCTAAAATCCGGCTTTCTTCAGATTCCGCCTCACGACGGACACCCTTGCCTTTGGCTAAGCCTTCCCGCTACCGGGCGACTTCGGGACTTTCACCCTAGAGAACGTGCGCTCACCGGGCGCACACGCAGAAAAACGGACGCACCCCATAGGAATACGTCCGTTTTGTGAAGATTATACCCGCCGCAATGCTTCAATGGGATTCAGGTTTGCCGCCTGGGTAGCAGGGAGCAAGCCGAACACCACGCCAATCAGGGTGGAGAAGGCCACGCTGATGCCAATGGCGGGGAAGCTGATTGCCACCGGAATTTCCATCATCTTGGAAATCAGCTCTGCAAGACCGATGCCCGTGGCCACGCCGATCACGCCGCCCAGGCTGGTAAGGACTGCTGCCTCCGTGAGGAACTGCAAGAGAATCCGCCGTTTCTTGGCACCCAGTGCCTTTTTCAAACCAATCTCAGAGGTTCGCTCCGTGACGGAAACCAGCATAATGTTCATCACGCCGATGCCGCCCACCAGCAGGGAAATGCTGGCAATCCAGATGAGCTGGGTGTTGGTGGCCTGGCTCATTTTTTGCAGCTGCTGCGCCTGTTCCAGCATATCCTGGCTGCGGTAATCATAGCCGCTGCTCTCCCCCACAATCTGCCGTTCCGTGAGCAGGTCGGCGGCGTTTTTGCCAACCGTCGCCATCTCATCGGTGGAAGCAACCTTGATTGCCACATTCTGCGGCTCGTCAAACCGGTAGGACACCGGCCACACCGCACTGGGCAAATAGATGTTGCCGGAGGAACTGCCCACATACATCTGATAGTCATTCATGGAGTTGATGGTGGGGGAAAAATCCTGGGACATTCCCACCACGCCCACGATGGTATAGGTTTCCTCCTGGATTTCCAGCACCTGCCCCACCGGGTTCTGCCCCAGGGACAGGGCGGAAATGGCATTGTCATCCACCAGAACGACCTTACGGAAGTTTTGGTAGTCGCCCTTTGTAAAACCTCTGCCCAGCTTCACCTGATAGCCATAGGCTCCCAAATAGTTTTCATCCACGCCATAAATACTGCCGTTGTACTGATTGTCCTGATAGAACACGCCGTCGGCATAGCTGCGGCTGTAGAACAGGCTGACCCGCTGTGCCCCGTCCAGCTGCTCCAGCTCCTGCCGGGTCTGCTCCGTGATGGGGCGGACGCAGCTGGGGATGTCACTCCAGGTGGCATCAAAGGGATAGCCGTTTTCGTTGAGCTGCACCGTCACCACATTGTTTCCGGCACCAATCAGATTTTCCTTAATCTGCTCGTTGGTGCCCTTGATGGTGGAGACAATGGTGATGATGGCAGCGATGCCAATGATGATGCCCAGCATGGTGAGCATACTGCGCATTTTATGGCTCCATACGCCCTGAAAGGCAAGTCGAATATTTTCCAGCATCTTCCGTCCCCCTCTTAGGAATACATATCGGAGTAGTCACCCTCCGCGGTGGGGGCACCGGGTTTCAGATTCTTGCCATAGGGGAAGGCCACATAGTCGTCTGCGGTCAGGCCGTCCAAAATTTCCATATAATAGCCGCCCTGGCTCTTGCCCACGGTGACGGTGCGGCGCTCCAGAAGGCCATCCTCCCCCCGGACGTAGACGAAGCTCTCGCCGCCCTCGGTACGCACAAAGGGCTTTTCCAGATACACGCCGGTTTTTTCCGCCGCAGCGTAGGACACGCTCACATAGCTGCCAGCCTTCAAATCCGCGCTCTCGTCCACAAACACCCGGAAGGGGTAGCTGGTGGAAGTGGGGTTGGACATGGAGCTGTAGCTGCCGTTGGAGGAGGGAATGTCGCCCACGGACACCACCGAGCCGGTATAGCTGCCGCCGGACTCCCAATCGCTGACGGTTACCTCCTGGCCGGGCTTCACAGTATCCCGATCCAGCTCTCCGATGGTGGCATCAATGTAATAGCCGCCGCCGCTGGACACCTTCATGATGGGCTGAGAATTCAGCTTGGCCTCCTCCTCGGTCAGCAGACTGAGGACCTTGCCGTCCTGCTCGGCATAGATATTGCCGTCGCTAAGCTCCCGCTGCATGATTTTCAAATCCGCCTGAGAGAGCTTCAGCTGGATTTCCAAATCCTTGATTTTCTGCTCCTGCTCTTTTTTCATCTTCTGGATTTCGGAGTAGGTGTAGCCGCTGCCGATATAGTCGATGTCAGGCTGCGTTGGCTCTGTGGGCTGTTCCGGCAATGGCGGGAAGCTGTAGTCTTCCATCTGGGAGGCATCAAAGAACGAGAAGCTGCCGTCCTCATTGACGTGCATTCCCAGCCACACCACCTTGTCTCCCCGCAGCTGATTGTCCCGGGTGACCTTGAGCACCGCATAGTAGGGCTGGCATTTTTTCTCCGGCTGGGCAGGAGCAGTTGGCTCCTCCGGGGCGGCGGTGGGCGTTTCCTCTGTGGGAAGGAAGTCCGCAAAGGCAATCACCTGCTCCAAACCGGTCAGCGCCGGGGCTTCGGTATTTTCCTCGGCTGCGGGTGCTTCCGTTGCGGGCGCTTCTGTTGCGGGCGCTTCCGTCGGGGCAGGCTCTGTAACCGGCGCTTCTGTGGCCACCGTCCCGGCGGTGGTTTCCTCCGCCGCGGTCGGTTCGGTTGCGGGCGCTTCGGTGGGTGCTTCCGTGGGTGCTTCCGTGACAGGCTCGGTTGCGGGTGCTTCCGTGGCCGTCTGGGTCAATACCACATCTACCCGGAAGCTTTCCTGCTGCGCAGGAACCGTAAACCGCTGCTGACTTGTCTCATAGCCCTCTGCGGATGCCAGGTAGATGTATTCACCGGGCAGAAGATGATAGACAATGCCGGCCTCCTCTGGCCGGATGGCAGAATTGACATCCTTATCCGCCGGGTACACCGTCAGGGTCAGGTTCACCGGCGTGCAGTGGAACACCACCTGCACCGGGTTCTGCACCGGTGCCGCAGTTGGCTCTGTGGATGCCTGGGTTGGCGTTTCGGTGGGTGCTTCGGTAGGTGCTTCGGTAGGTGCTTCGGTAGGCGCTTCCGTGGGCGCTTCCGTGACAGGCTCGGTTGCGGGTTCCGTTGCGGGTACGCTGGGTGCCGCAGACGGGTCTGTGGGTTCCGTGCCCGGCTCGGTAGAAGGTTCCGTCGCCTCGGTTGGCTCACTTGGCTCTGTTGGCTCGGTGGAGGGTTCGGTGGGCTGCTCCTCGGGAATCAGCGTGCCGATGGTCTCCTGCAGGAATTCCCTGGTAATCACCTTTCCTTCCGTAAGCCAGCAGACAAAGGCCGACTCCTTGGAGGTGCCTTCATGACCGGCTGTTTTGTAGGCTTCATAGTCCCCCTGGGCAAACACCTTATAGGCCGGTGCGGTTGGCTGGGGCGGCTCCGTCTCCGGCTCTGTGGGGGGCGTTCCCATGGGAACCATCCAGCTGATGCGCTGCAATTCCTTTTGGGCTTCCTCCAAATCCATCTGGTTTTTCTGGATTTCCAGCTCCTTCCGCTCCACCTCCAGCTGAGACAGGGTGGTATCGAAGCGCATGAGCAAATCGCCCTTTTTCACCTGCTGGTCTTTTTTCACCAGGATTTCCGAAACCGTCTGGGTGTCGGACAGGTAGACGGTTTGAATCCGGTCGGTGGTGACGGAGCCGTAGCTCTCCCGGCTGTCCCCCCAATACTCGGTCATGCCCACATAGCTAAAGGGGTACACCTTGATGGGGGTCACATGGCTGTCCGCGTAATATCTCCATCCGAAGAAGCCGCTGGTGCCCACCGCCGCAGCCGCGGCAATGGCAATCAGTGATTTTTTAAGCTTGTGCATGGTCTGCTTCCTCCTCGCTTTCCCGCAGCTGACCGTCCCGGATGTGGTAAATCTTGTCAGCGCACTGGGCAATGGCCAGCTCGTGGGTAATCATAATAATGGTCATGCCCTCCTTGCTCAGATTGCGGAAAATCTCCATAATCTGCTCACCGGCCTTGGAGTCCAGAGCGCCGGTGGGTTCGTCCGCCAGCAGCAGGGTGGGCTTTGTCACCATGGCGCGGGCAATGGCCACCCGCTGGCACTGGCCGCCGGAAAGCTGATTGGGGCGGAAATGAATCCGCTCCCCCAGTCCCACAGCGTTCAGCGCCTCCACCGCTCTGGCGCGGCGCTCCTTCAGAGACACCCCGGCGTACAGCAGGGGCAGCGCTACGTTGTCCACCGCGTCCAGCTTGGGCATGAGGTAAAAGCTCTGGAACACGAAGCCGATATACTTATTGCGGATGTCCGCCAAAGCGTTGTCGCTGGTGGGCAGGCTCTTTCCGTTCAGCTCATAGCTGCCGGAGGTGGGAACGTCCAGGCAGCCGATGATATTCATCAGGGTGGACTTGCCGGAGCCGGAGGGACCCATGATGGCCAGATAGTCCCCCTGCTCCACGGTTAAATTGATGTTTTTCAGAACGCGCACGGTCTGCTTGCCCTGCAAGTAGTCCTTGCAAATATCCGTCAGCTTCAGGATGGTCATTTTGCCCCTCCCTGCTCGGTTTTGGTGGTGGGTGCGCCCTCGATGCACACGCTGTCATCGGGAACAGCCACATAGTCCTGCTCGCTCAGGCCGGAGAGAATCTCATACACATCCGCCGCCTCGTCGTATCTGCCCAGCTCCACCGGGCGCTTTTCCAGCTTGCCCTGGCCGTTATCCGCCCACACAAAGGCGTTATCCTCCTCGTCAAAGCAAACAAAGGCGCTGCCCAGGGTCAGCCCCTCCAGCGGCTCCTGGCTTTCCTGCATCACGCTGAGGTAGACGTGCTGCCCCAGCAGCATTCCATCGCTGCTGTCCAGCTCCACATAGAACGGATACCGGGAGGAACTGGACATATCGTCGGAACCAGAGCTGGAATACCGGTTGCTGCTGCCCTGAGTGGGGTTTTCGTAGTCCACCAGGGTGACCGTGCCCGTCCAGACGGCAGTTGGATCCACTCGGGATTCAATGCGAATGCGGTTGCCCTCCATAACGGTGCCCCGCTGCATCTCATTGAGGGTGCCCTTCACCCGGTAGGTGCCGGTCTGCTGGATGGTGATGTATGCCTTGGGCTGGCCGTCATTGGAATCCCCGCCCAGCGTGGTAATGCGGCCATCCACCGGGGATTTCACCACGGCGTTTGTCAGCAGGTGCTCGGTCTTTTTCAGGTCGGACTGCTTTGTTTTCAGCTTCAGCTCCGCTTCCTTCAGGTCAATCTGGTTGGTTTGAATTTGCAGATTGAATTTCAGCTTGTCGGAAGCCGCCCAGGCTCTGTCCCGATCCTTTTCCAGCTGCTCAATCTGGGCGCCGTAATTCTCAATGGAGGATTGCAGCTGCGCCACCTCCAGCTGCTGCTTTTCCAGGTTCAGTTGCAGCTGCTCGGTGTCGTAGGTAAACAGGGGCTGGTCTTTTTTTACATCGTCGCCCAGCTTCACATAGACCTCCTCCACCACCTTGTCGTCATCCTTTTTGATTTCCGACACGCTTTCAGACACCACAATGCCGCTGAAGCGGTCGGTGGTGGCAATGCCCCCCATCTGGGAGAGAGCAGAAACATTTTGTACATACACATGGTTCTCCTTCTGGGAGCAGGCTGTCAGCCCAAACACCAGGCAGACCGCCAAAATCCATGCAGCGATTTTTTTCATCTTTATTGTCCTCCGTGGCAATTCTGGTTTTGACCTATGATAATCCATTGGGGTCAAAAAATCAACTCACATCCTGTTAAGAGATACTTAAGACTTCTTTAAGAGCGGGGCAGCCAATCGCCGCCACGCCCACGAAACCGTACTGTCCGCCAAATGGGGGCGGAGTTCCGGCGCTTCGTCCTTTCCCGGAAAAGAAGATGCTTTTTCTCTGCGCGGATCTCCGCGCCAGGCAGCGCGTATCAATATCTTTTTCTTTCTCTTTCTCAGTATCGGTATTGGGGTCGTCTGTGGGCTGAATGCTTTGGTCGTTTCTAGGTCGTTTTCCGTCCCGCAGAATGTCCCCTTCTCCCACGGCTTCCCCGGTGTGCGGATGTGCCCCATATAGTAAAATGATTATATCATATTTGTTCTTAAAAGTCAACTTATTTTCTGCTGTCTGCATAACGATTGCAGGCGCAAATCATTTACAAATATGCAATCGTCCTGTGCGCCGCTAAAAAAATCTTGTTTTTTTCTGTCGTTTGGGGTATGATAAGAGAGAGCGAAGGCATCCCACAGACGCAAAGGAGGAAACAATATGTCTGTTCTGCATATCAATCACGAGAGCTTTGAAAAAATCATTGCCCAGAATGGCAAAACCGTTCTGGTGGACTTTTGGGCAACCTGGTGCGGCCCCTGCCGGATGATTGCCCCGGTGCTGGAGGAGGTTGCAAAGGAGCGCCCCGATGTCACCGTTTGCAAGGTCGATGTGGACGAGGAGCGGGAACTGGCGCTGGAGTATGGCGTTTCCAGTATCCCCACCCTGCTGGTGTTCCGGGACGGCAAGCTTGTGAATCAGTCCATCGGCGCAATGCCCAAAGAGAGAATCCTGGCAATGCTGCAATAAGCATTCCCCCGGTTCGGTTTTGAAACTGCACCTGTAAAATGAAGGTAGATACGCACAAACGTGTGGGTGTCTACCTTTTTTTGCGGTATGACAGAGCGATTATCACTTTATGAACGGGACCACAGCAGAAAAAGCGGCCGCCCGTTTTCCTTTGGAAACAGACGGCCTTTTTGTCATTTCAAAATCCGCATCCGAACTTCGGTGCTGTCCTGATGAGATGCTGAAACAAAGATTCTTTCCCAGGAATCATCCGGGCGGTTCTTTCTTTTGAAGAAGGTTTTTACCGCTTCAGAATTTCCTTGATTTCTTCCAGATTCTCAGCAAAATAGATGCCCTCCTGACGGGCTTCGGTGGAAAGCCCTTTCTCAATCATGTGACCGAGTAGGGATTTCAGGTCATCGTAGTAACCGTTCAGGTTATACAGGATGCAGGGCGCGTCCAGGTGCTTCATGGACACCTTGGACATGACCTCTGCGATTTCCTCCAAGGTTCCCGTGCCGCCGGGGAAGGCAATAAACGCATCACCCAGTTCAATCATTTTGCTTTTGCGCTGGGTCATGTCCTCAGTAACAATCAGCCTTGTCAGTCCATTGTGCTGCAATTCATGTTCGACGAAAAAACGCGGTTCAACCCCCGTTACTTCCCCACCGGCTTTCAACACGCTGTCCGCAATCGCGCCCATCAGGCCGGATTTGGAACCGCCGTAGACCAGCGCGTTGCCGCTGGCTCCAATCCATGCGCCCAATTCTTCAACCGCTTCCCGCAGACGCGGATCGCTGCCTTCACTGGCTCCAAGATAGACGGTGATATTCATCGGAAGTTCTCCTCTCTTTTGTCGGATGTTTCTTTGAGTACCCGCACACGGGTGATGCCATAATACGCCATGGCTTCCACCGCCCAGGGGTCAATCCGCTCGCCGCAGCAAACCACCGGAACGGCAGGCGGGCAGCTGACCGTGGGGTCTGCCATCACCCGTCCCAGTGCCTGGGAAAGCGGCACCTGCTCCGCCGGGCGGAACAGCGCCGCATGGGGGGACAGCACACTGACCCCGCGCCCCAACGCGGGGGCTGGGGTGGTGATTTTCTCTCTGGGGGCAATGGCTTCAAAGGCGGCGCAAATCCGCTGGGGCAGCGCCGGGTCATATTCCACCGGCAGCATCAGCACCAGATAATCCGGGTCTGCAAACTCGCAATAGATGTTCTTCCGCTCCAATATTTCCGCCAGCTGCTCCCCGGTGTAGCCAAACCCCTTCGGCATCACCGTCAGCTTCAGCACCTCTTGCCCCGTCAGGCAGAAGCCTATCTCTGCAATGTGCTCCTTCACCGCCGCCCACTCCGCCGCCGCATGGCGCAGCGCCGTCCGCCATCTGCCATCCAGGATGCCGTTGGCAGCGTCCAGGGATTGGAGAATCAGATAAGAGGGGCTGGTGGAGGCAAACAGCGCCATAGCACTGTCTGCCATGGAATCAAATTCCACAGGCGCATGGGAAGAAATGTGGAGATACCCACCGCCGGTGAGCACCGGCAGGGTCTTGTGGGCAGAGTCGCAGCACAAATCCGCCCCCTGGGCCATGGGATGCTGCTGCGCCCCCAGAAACGCCTGATAAGCGCCATGGGCATTGTCTACCAGCAGCAGGCACCCATACCGGCGGCAAACCCGGCTCAGGCCGGAGATGTCCGCCACATTGCCCAGATAGTCCGGGCTGGTGATGTACACCGCTGTTAACGGTTCCCCTTGACGCAGGGCTTCTTCCAGGGTTTCCGGGGTAATCTGGCAGGTCAGCAAACTTCCGCTCTGCGCCGGATAGAGCCACTGAACCTGCACATCCAGCAATGCAGCAGCGGTAATGAACACCTTGTGGGCATTTCGTCCGGCGGCAATCCGAGGCGTTTTGCCCCGCTTCAGGGCATCCTGCACCGCCAGAAACACCATGGCACGGATGGAAAGAGAGGACCCTTCTGCCGAATACACCGTGCGGCGGCTGCCAAAAAGGGCAGCCGCATTTTTTTCACTTTCCAGGATAATCCCCGTGGGGTGGTACAGCACGTCCGCCCCGGCAATCTCGGTGATGTCCAGCTGCTCTGCCGCCCCCCTGCCCTTGTGTCCCGGCATATGGAGCCGATCCGGCTGGCGGGCAGCATAGTCCCGGACGAAATCGCAGATGGGGGTGTTCATTCCTGTTCCAGCGCCTTGGCGGCTTCCACCATAATGGCGCACTCCATCCGCTTGCGGAACAGCTCACAGCCATACTTGTAAACGCCGGTCACGGAGCCGGTGGCATGGTAGGCATTGGCTGCACAGCCGCCGGAGCAATAGAGCTTTGCCCAGCAGTCGGCGCACTCGGGATGGGCGTACACATTGCAGGCGGCAAACTCCTGCTGGATGGGCTGGTTGGTCACGCCATCCCACACATTGCCCAGCTTGAATTTCTCCTCGCCCACAAACTGATGGCAGGGATACAGGTCACCCCAGGGGGTAACTGCCATGTATTCCGTTCCGCTGCCGCAGCCGGAGATGCGCTTGTAGATGCAGGGGCCGCCCTTGAGGTCAATCATATAATGGTAGAAAGTAAAGGGTCTTCCCTCTTTGTGGCGCTGGAGCATCAGCTCTGCCAGGCGCTCGTACTGCTCCAGCACGATGGGCAGGTCTTCCTGGGTCAGAGCGGAGGGGTCATCCTCGGGGCAAACCACCGGCTCCATGCTCAGCTCCGTGAAGCCCAGGTTCAGCATCTCCTGGATGTCCTTGAGGAAATCCGGGTTGTGGTGGGTAAAAGTACCCCGCATATAATAGTTCTTACCGCCCCGTGCCTGCACCAGCTTCTGGAACTTGGGCACGATGCGCTCCCAGCTGCCCTTGCCGGCATAGTCCACCCGGAACCGGTCGTGAACCTCTTTGCGGCCATCCAGGCTCAGCACCACGTTGCTCATTTCCCGGTTGGCAAAATCAATCACATCATCATCAATCAGCACGCCGTTGGTGGTGAGGGTGAAGCGGAAATTCTTCCCCGCCTCTTTTTCAATGCTGCGGGCATAGGCCACCAGCTGCTTGACCACGTCAAAATTCATCAGCGGCTCGCCGCCGAAGAAGTCCACCTCCAGATTGTGCCGGGTGCCGGAATGGGCCACCAGGAAATCCAGCGCCTGCTTGCCCACCTCGAAGCTCATAAGCGCCCGGTCGCCATGGTATTTGCCCTGGCTGGCGAAGCAATAGGAGCAGTTGAGGTTGCAGCTGTGGGCCACATGGAGGCACAGTGCCTTGACAACACCGGCGCTTTTCTCTTTGAGGGCGGTTGCCTTGCTGGCGTAGGTATCCGGGGTAAACAGCTGCCCCTGCTGCTTGAGGGTTTCCACATCGGCGCAAACCTGGCGGATTTCCGCCTCGGTTGCCTCGGCGCAGTCCGGGTATCTGCTGCGGATTTCCGCCACGATTTCTTCCGTGGACTTCTGCTCATACATCCCGATGATGTCGTAGGCAATGTCGTCCACCACATGAACGGAGCCGGAATAGGTATCGAGGACAATGTTCAGTCCTCCGAGCTTATAACAATGTACCATAAAATCTCCTATCAATCCGATAAAAAGTGCCGCCGGAAAACGGCGGCACTTTGGGTTGTGAAACGAAAAGGAAAATTACTTGCTTTCCTTGTTCTCGCACTGCTGGTTGGCAATGCCGCAGCTGGTCTTGCAAGCGGACTGGCAAGAGGTCTGGCACTCGCCGCAGCCGCCGTTCTTGGCGCTCTGGCACAGGTTCTTGGTCTCCAGGGTCTTAATGTGGCTCATCATGGCACCTCCATTCTGGTGGGAATATATCAATATGGACATTTTAACAGATAGGTGGAAGAAAGTCAATCTTTTTCTAATGACGCTACAAACCCTGTACGAATACGGTAGTTCCCAAACCCGCCCGGTGACGATACTGCACACCAAACCGCTAGGATGATAGGGCGGTTCAATAAATGCACACGCCTCTGTAGGGGTCGCCAACCTGGCGACCCGTGGCTTCCGGAACAACTGGTTGCGTTGTATGGAATCGGCTGCCACTACCTCCCCTTGGCTTCCTCCGGGGGGAAGCTGGATTTTTTATCAAACGGCACTTCGGAACCGGTTGATAAAAAAGACTGATGAGGGGCGGCGACAGGTTGGTAAATGAATGCAGTTAGATGAATGGTATATGTTTCGGTTTCCACCATTTAATTGGAAAATCTGAAACTTTTAGCCATCGCCACCCCTCATCAGCTTCGCTACGCTCAGCAGCTTCCCCCCGGGGGAAGCCAAGGGCACTTCGTGCCAGCGGGTCACTAAGACGGTAACACTTACAACATCATTTACAATTTGTTTACTCGTGCAATCGTCCTGAGTGTGTGCAGTAAAATGCTTGACTTGAATGAAAAAAAGTTGTAGACTAGGAACGCTTGTGTCATGCTGCTTTCGCAATGTGACAGGCGGTGCTTCCGGCGTTGCGTGGAAGCGCTGCCGTGAATTTGCGGTATCCTGCATGGGTGGCCGATTGCGGGTGTATGTCCTGGGGGATATGCGGTGCAACCGGTTTGCTGTGCGTTACCAGAAGGATGCCGGGGGAGGAGAGAATTGGTTGCATCAAAGTGGAAAGAAAAGAAGTGCCCTTGGCGTTGCCTTGGTGCTTTTTAATATCATTATGATGATTATAGCGGTCGTTTCCTCTGCGGCCTTCTCGGTTCGTGTCCGCACAGAGCGGCAGGATGCGAAAATATCGGAATTTGTCTCTACCATCGAGTCAATGAAAAAACTGTCCCAGACGTATTTGGACGGTGAGCGGGGATATGTGCGCAACTGGGCTTCTTATATTTCGGAGCAGGGAATGACCTTAGAGGGGGCCTTGCAGTTCCTCCATTCCATCAATACAGACCCTACGCGGTATGTCCATATTGTGGATATGGAAACGTTCCGCGCCTATTCCTCCTTCTATGCGCCAGGACAGGAGGAAATTGATACCTACGCCAGATTTTCCAGAGCCAGCACGGATTATGAAAAAGGCCTGATTCGCACCATGCAGAGTTTCTTTGATGGCACGGACGAGGGCTTTAATGTGGTCGGTATGTATCGCACGGAGGAATCGATGTCCAATGCCGTCAGTGTGGGCACCCGCGTGACCATTCAAACGGATACAGGGGCAACGGACTTTTTGCTGCTGCGGGTCATCCCGGTGGCTGTGCTGAGAAGCTCCTGGGTGTTCCCCGTGGAGTATCCATCGGCGGAGGTCGGCGTAATCAACCGTAACGGCGACTATGTGATTCAGTCCACCTCTATGAAATCCCGTACCTTTGTGGACTATATCCGCGCCTATAATTTCCAGGATGATTACAACAAAATGTACACCCTGCTGGAAGAAATCAAGCAGAACGATTCCGCCATTCTCTGCTATAAAAACTTCCGGGGGGAAGACTGCCTGTGGTACTATTCTTCCTTCAGCGACAACTCCGATCTTCGGATTTTGGGTGTTGTGGCAGAGGATGATTTGAAAACATCTTTTTACTGGACGATTGTGCTGCTTATCAGCGGAACACTGCTGCTTTTGATGGCTGTTGACGGCCTGTATCTTTTCGCCATCAACCGGCGGCTGAAAAAGGCGGCAGAGCAGGCGGAGCAGGCAAGCCTTGCAAAAACCCAGTTCCTCTCTGCCATGTCCCATGATATCCGAACCCCCATGAACATTGTGCAGGGAATGACCTCCATTGCGCTGCACAATGTAAATGACCCCCAGTATGCAGCCCAGTGTCTCGAAAAATCCATGAAGGCCGAGCGGCAGCTGCTGACCCTTATCAACGACGTGCTGGATATTTCCAAAATTGAAAGCGGAAAGCTGGTGCTCAATCCTACTGATTTCTCCTTGGAGGACATGGTCAGTGGTATGGTTGAAGTGCTGATGCCTGCCATGCAGGAAAAGGACATCCTGTTTTCTTTGGAGATGGGGAGACTTCCCCATCGCTTTATTCGTACCGATCAGATGCGCTTGAACCAGGTTTATTCCAATCTCCTGTCCAATGCCATTAAGTATACCAATGCGGGCGGAAAAATCTCCATGGAACTTCACCAGGAGCCTGTTCCCCAGCAGCCGGAGAAAACACGGCTGATATGCCGGATTCAGGATAATGGCATCGGCATGACCCCGGAGTATCAGCAGGTGATGTACGATTCCTTCTCCCGGGCAGTGGATACCCAGGTCAACCGCACCCAGGGCACGGGGCTGGGACTGGCCATCGTCAAGCAGGTGGTGGATGCCTTGGGCGGCTCTATCCAGTGCAAGAGCGCCCCCGGAGCGGGAACAACCTTCCTGGTGTCGCTGGATGTCCTGATTGTGGAGGAAGACAGCACAGACAGCCCCTTCCGCGGTGATTCCCCCCAGCAGCTTCGCGGAATGAAGCTGCTGGCCGCAGAGGACAACGACCTGAACTGGGAGATACTCAGTGTAATTCTGGAGGAATACGGCATCCAGTGCCAGCGTGTTTCCAACGGCCAGGAGTGTGTCAAGCTGTTTTCAACCGCACCTGCGGGCACGTTTGATGGTATCCTGATGGATGTTCATATGCCGGTGATGGATGGTCTGGAGGCAACAAAGGCAATCCGCGCCCTTCCCGATTCTGCGCTGCGCCGGATTCCCATCATTGCCATGACGGCGGATGCCTTCGCTGAGGATGTTCAAAAATGCATGGAATGCGGGATGAACGGCCATGTGGCAAAGCCGGTGGATATCAATAAGCTATTGGGCTTGCTCAAGCAAATCAAGCGAAACGAATTATGATACCGGTTTTCTGCCGGAACACCCATCATTCCGGGACTTTGCTGCGGCGCTGTGCTGGCTGCGGCAAAGCTCCCAATCGTCGAAAAATAGTATAAACACACATCCACCAACCCTCTTTCGGAATCGGTGGATGTGTGTTTTCTTTATTAGTTGAGAAGTGTCAGCAGCATATCCGGCGTGTCCGCAATGGCGGCTGCGCCAGCGTTTGTCATGTCCTCCACCGTCCCGTAGCCCCAGGCAACGCCGATGGTGGGAATCCCGTGGGCGGCTGCACCTGTGACATCAAAGGCGGTGTCGCCCACCATCACGGCGTTGCCCGCTGTTCCTTCATTTTCCAGCAGGAAGGCAATCACGTCACTTTTGCTGGTGCGGGATTGGTCAAGGGATGCGCCGCAGATGCCGTCAAAGTATTTTGCAAGGTCAAAGTATTCCAGTACCTCAATGGCAGTCACCTCCGGCTTGGAGGTGGCAACATACAGCCGATGCCCCTGGGCTTTCAGCGCTTCCAGCAGCTCCCGGATGCCGGGATAGGGGCGGTTTTCATATTTTCCAATGGGGACATATCGGCTGCGGAAGATTTCAATGGCTTCTGCCGCCCGGTCGGCGGGAACGCCGTGCCGGATAAAGGAATCTGCCAGCGGCGGCCCCACAAACACCCGCATTTCTTCCCGGGAGGGGACGGGAAGCCCAAACCGTTCCAGGGTCATTTGGGCGCAGTTGATGATGCCTTCCCCGGAATCGGTTAAAGTGCCGTCCAGGTCAAATAAAACTGTTTTCATGTGCGTGTTCCTCTCAGCGTTTTTCCCCATCATACCACAGGGAAGCGAAAATTGCAACCGGCGCAGATTGGGAGTGGAGCGGCGACATTCTCCGGGATATGTAAGCCATTGAAAAAATAGTAGAATTGTTCATGCCTATGTGATATAATGTCGCCAGAGTGGATATGCAACATCCATGAACACCATTCCAAAGGAGTGAAATCATCGTGGCAAAATTTGAAAGAACCATCGAAAATCAGAAATTCTATCCGCTGCTTCAGCAGATAGAGCAGGGGATTCTGGACAGCAGCTTTTCTGCCAACCTGGAATCAGGCAGCGATTTTGAGGATGGAGATGCCCGTTGCAGCGTTCGGGTGTTTGAGCGATACAGCATGGTGGGCGGCAATCGGCTGAGCCTGACTGTGACCATGTTCCAGCAGGGAGACAGCCCCATCCGGCTGTCGATGATTACAGCCGGCGGCAGTCAGGCGGTATTTTTCAAGGTGAATACCTTGGGCGAGAATGCTTTCCTGGATGATGTGAAGCAGCTGCTGGAAAGAATCCTGAGGGCATAAGATGTATTTTGGATGGTTTGATGCAGCATTTGGGCTGCTGTTTCCACTGGTGTTCCTGCTGGTGCTGGGCGTGATTGTGTACACGGTGATTGGGAATTTGCATACCTGGAACAAGAATAACCATTCGCCCCGGCTGGCGGTTTCCGCTGCCGTGGTTTCCAAGCGCACCAATACCACCCACCATCATTCTCCCACTGCCGGGGACACTACCGGTGCCCATGGCTACACCACGCATAGCAGCACAACCTACTATGTGACATTCCAGGTGGAAAGCGGCGACCGGATGGAGCTACAGGTGAAAGGCACCGACTATGGGATGCTGGCTGAGGGAGACCGGGGAAAGCTGCATTTTCAGGGAACCCGGTATCTGGGCTTTGAGCGAGCATGAGCATTGCCCTATAAAATGAATAAAAATATAACCCGCCGGATGTTGTTTTGTCATCCGGCGGGTTTTGCAATGTGCAGGGCTAAACCAGCAGCACATCGGTAATCAGCATCAGGCAGAAGCCAATCAGCAGGGAATAGGTTGCCGCCCGCTCATTTCCGTGGTCGTGAGTCTCTGGAATCATTTCATCGCTGATGACAAACAGCATGGTGCCTCCGGCAAAGGCGAGAAAGAACGGCAGCACCAGGGCGGAAAGAGTTACGGCATAATAGCCCACGAATGTGCCGATGATTTCAATAATGCCGGTGGCAGCGCCGCACAAAAAGGTCTTTTTGGGAGAGATACCCGCAGCCAGCATGGGGGTAACGGTCACCAGTCCTTCCGGGACGTTTTGCAGGGCAATCCCACTGCAAATCAAAAAGGCGGCCTTGAGATCCCCGGAGCCAAGGCTGACCCCGGCAGCCAGCCCCTCCGGGAAATTATGAATGGCCATGGCGGCAATAAATAAAATCAGCCGGTCAGACCGTAGGTGGTGGGTGCTTAAATCATCCTCCCAGCCAATGAGCTTGTGGATGTGGGGAACCAGCCGGTCCACCAGACTGATGCACCCGGCACCGGCAAAAATACCGCAAATGGTGACAATCAGCCCGCCGTGTTCCTCATAGGAGATGGCAGGCAGAATCAGCCCCAGAATGGCAGCGGAGAGCATAACGCCCGCGGCAAAGGCCAGGACAATGTCACTGAATCGGTGAGAGAGCTTCCGGCAGGGAAAGCCCAGGATGGTGCCCAAAATGGTTGCACCACCCACGCCCAGGGCGGTCAATAAACACAGCAGCATGGAATACTTCCTTTCCGGTAATGCTTTGCCATTCTATGGCGTACCGGCGGGAAGGGTTCGCCCTTTGCTGATTTCCAATAAAAATCGCTCCACCTTTTTTGGCGGAGCGAAATAGTTACTTGCGGGCAAACAGCTTGTGAACCGGCACTTGTGAGACAATCACACCGGCAAAAACCAGGGTGCAGCCGGTAAGCTCAGAGGGGGTCATGCTATTGTGCAGAATCAACCAGCCGCCCAGAGCGGCAAACACCGATTCCAGGCTCATAATCAGCGAGGCGGTAGTGGGGTCCAGCCGCTTCTGACCAATAATCTGCATACTGTAGGCTACGCCCATGGAGAAGATACCGGCAAAGCACAGCGGCAGCCAGCAGTCAAGGATGGTCTGTAGTCCCACAGTTTCCCGGTTCAGGAAGATACATGGAACGGAAAGAAGGGAAACCACCAGCGACTGCACGCAGTTGAGCCGCAGCCCGTCCAAATCCGGCGCAAACCGGTCAATCAGCAGAATCTGGACGGCAAAGGCCAGGGCGCACCCACTGAGCAGAATGTCGCCGATGTTAATGCTGCCCATGTCGGTAAAACTGAGCAGATAAAGCCCCACCAGTGCCAGCAGCACGCTGACCACAGCGTTGATTCCCGGCTTGCGGTGGACAAAAATTCCGAGCACGGGAACCAGCACAATATACATGGCGGTCAAAAAGCCCGCCTTGCCGGGAGCGGTGTACACCAATCCCACCTGCTGAAGACTGGTGGCTGCAAAAAGGGCAGCGCCGCAGATGATGCCGGAAATCCAAAGCTTTTTGTTCTTCCATTTTTGCAGGGAAGCCCGTATCCCGATTTTCCAGTCAAAGAAAAATGTAACCAGAAACAGAAAAATAACACCCAGCATACACCGGATGGCCTGAAAGGTAAATGGGCCGATGGTTTCCATGCCCACGCTTTGGGCAATGAATGCCATGCCCCAGATAAATGTTCCAAGCAATAGTGCAAGCGTTCCTTGCATACGTTCTTTCATTTTTTCATCACCGGAGCTAATTTAATGTTTACTGACCAACCCAAAAAGCATTGCGACACAAGACATTTCCGCCAATCTGTGCTATAATAAGTGCAAGGGAAGCAGCAAATAGCAGGCAAAAACCTTGCACTTGGAGGGAACGTGTATGTATCGATACGGCAACGGGCAGATCAGTCTGTCGGATTTTCAGCAACCAATGGGCATGTGCCTGCGGGAAGACAACCGCTGGGTGAAGAAGGCACAACTCCTTCCTTGGTGCAAGATCGAAGCAA
>ERZ772861.1641-NODE-1641-length-17497-cov-7.615755_pt1 | contig 17497 bp, 26 predicted proteins | sample MGYA00512135_ERZ772861 | MGnify/ENA primary metagenome ERZ772861 (study PRJEB29015, sample SAMEA2737700) | human gut metagenome | biome: human gut; feature: human-associated habitat; material: faeces | place: China | collected 2012 ...
TCATCACCATCGTGTCCACCATTCAGGGCACCAACGAGCAGATCAAGCAGAACCTCATCGGCGCGGGCAACAACGTGGTGCGCGTCACCATCAACGCCGCGGACAGCCAGAACTACTTCGACCTGAACTACTCCGCCCTGCCGGAGGGCATCGACCCCGTCACCGGCGACATGCGGGATGAGATGGAGAAGCTGGACGGCGTGTCGCTGGTGAGCATGTACCACGTGCGCGAGTGGTGCGACAACGTGTACGTGGGCAACAGCGCCTTCAGCGGCTCCCTGTACGGCGTGGACGACCACTATCTCACCGCCGTGGATTACGCCGTGAACTACGGCCGCGCCTTTACGGACGCGGACTTTACCCAGCGGCGCTGCGTGGCGCTGATCGACACCAAGTCGGCGCAGTCCCTGTTCCAGGGCGAGAACCCCATCGGCGGCACCGTCGAGATACAGGGCGAGCCGTTCACCGTGGTGGGCGTGGTGTCCTCCCGTTCCAGCTCCGGCCCCGTGATCAACAGCTTCCAGGACTACCAGATGTACGCCGGCAGCACGGCGGGCACCATCTTCATCCCTGATGTGTGCTGGTCTGTGCCCTATCGGTACGACGAGCCGCAGTACGCCGCCGTCCGCGCCACCAGCACCAACGACATGACCGCCGCCGGCGACAACGTGGCCAAATACCTGAACGAGAACGCCATCCGCACCACCAAGTACAAGTACGAGTCCAAGGATCTTCTCCAGCAGGCCAGCGACCTGCAGAGCCTGTCGGAATCCACCAACAAGCAGCTGATCTGGATCGCCGCCATCTCTCTGGTGGTGGGCGGCATCGGCGTGATGAACATCATGCTGGTGTCCGTAACGGAGCGCACCCGGGAGATCGGCCTGAAGATCGCCATCGGCGCCCAGCAGAGCCGTATCCGTTGGCAGTTCCTGACGGAGGCAGCGGTGCTGACCAGCATGGGTGGTATTCTGGGCGTGGCCACGGGCATCGGCCTTGCGGAGATGATGTCCCACATCATGGGCACGCCGGTGGCCATCAGCGTGCCGGCCTGCATCATCGCCGTGGCCTTCTCCATGGTCATCGGCGTGGTGTTCGGCCTTGTGCCCGCGGTGAAGGCCTCGAAGCTGAACCCCATCGAAGCCCTCCGCCGGGAGTAAGAAACCGCATATACGCAAAAATACGCAAAAAAGAAGCACCCGCGGGTGCTTCTTTTTTTGCGTATATGCACTTACTGCGGCAGCTCGCCGGGTGCCACGAGGATGATCTTGTCCGCGCGGTCGTAGTCGCTGTACGCCTCCTTGGTGCTGCGCAGCAGCGTGCCGTCCCCGGCGTAGACGTTGCGATAGGTCTGCACGGCGTAGCCGTTGTGCCCGTACTGCTCCACCTCCGTGGTGCCGGGGGCGATGCGCTCGGACTCCTGATAGACCGTTTTCCGCTCGGAGTAGGACAGGAACTGGTTGGTCATCTCCACATAATTGTCGTTGGTCTTGGTGCCCAGCAGGGTGATGGTCAGCTGGTTCGTCTCGTCGTTATAGCTGGTGGTGATCTTGATGGGATAGTCCGTGCTGTTGCGGAAAGCGAAGTCAGGGCCGCCCCAGCTGACCGTGGCGTCGCAGCCGGTGACAGGCATGTAGCCGGGGTCGAACATGTGGGCGTACCGCAGGACGATCTTCAGGTCAGCCATCAGCGCGGCGTAGTACAGCGTGGAGGACACCTGACATATACCGCCGCCGATGGAGGTGACGGTCTTGCCGCCGGAATAGGCCGCGGCGGGCTGGAAGCCCCGGGCTTCCGTCCGCTGTCCCACGGTGGCGTTGTACCAGAACTCCTCGCCGGGGTTGTAGATGCGTCCGTCGATGGCGGCGGAGGCCAGCTTGATGTTCTGCCGCCGTCCCCAGGGTCCGGCGCAGGTGGTGGTGCAGGTGCCGATCACATCCCGGAACATGGCCGTCTCCAGCTCCTCGGTGGAGGCGGGCGGGAACTGCACCTGCGCGTCCGCCAGGAATTCCGTGCCGGGCGCGGCGGCGTCCAGCTGCTTCTGCACCGTCTCCACGTCGAACTGCACGCCGATGCGGGACTGGGTGGGCTTGCCGGTGGCGCGGTCATAGGTGGCGGCGGCCATGGTGCCGGCTATGTCGTCATGGAGCTGCTGCACGTCCAACGGCTTGGCGGTATGGGGCGCGAAAACGCACTCCACCCGCCGCGCCGCAACGGACAGATCGCGGCTGCCAAGCCGCTTGATCAGTTCGGTGCGCAGCGCCGACGCGTCCAGCTTCTCGCCATCCTGCGGCTTGGTGATGTACAGCCCCTCTCCCTCCGCCAGTCGGTAGCCGCCGTCCACCACGGTGCAGCCCACGGTGTCGGCTATGCTCTCACATTGGGCGGTGAGGGTGGTCTCATCCATGTCCAGCTGGGGTGTTACATCCACGGTCTTGAACCAGCTCTCGATGAACCGCCAGCCGCCCCGCAGGAACAACGTCACCTGGCCGCCCCAGCCGCGCGCCTGTACATCGCACCCGGCGGCCTGAGAGACGTAAAGGGGCAGGACGGTCACGCCCAGCTGGGACAGGGACACGCTGCCGATCTCCTGCCCGTCACGGGTCAGGCTGAAGGTCATGCCGTCCAGCAGGGCGTCCCCCTGCTCCGTCCACAGCTTCTCCACCTGCTGGGTGGACATGCGGGACACGTCCATGCCCAGCACCGACGTGCCGGGAAAGGCCACATGGGAGTACAGTACGCCGGCGGCCACGCAGCAGCCCGCATAGGCCAGCACCAGCACCGCCACGATGATACCCACGATCAGCCCGGCCTTTTTTCCGCCGGACAGGGGCTTTTTTTCCGGTTTTTCCGGCTCTGCCAGCCGTCTGCCGGTCTTTTCCGGCGCGGCGGGCGCTTCCGTTGTAACAGAGGACACATTGGTTTCTTCGCTCATGCTGTCCCCCCTCCTTTGCATCGTAGTCCCTGTATTGTACCACGGTTTCCGGAGGAATGGGTTACAAATCCGTTACGAGCGCTTACCCGGCAGCGGGACGGCGGGTCTTGGGGATGCGCACAGTCAGGCATATCTCACTATCGGTGTCCTGCCGCGCCACCTGCGCCCCCACGCCCGCGCCCTGCATCAGCCGGATGCCCCGCTCCACGCTGTTGAGGAACAGGCGCACGTCCTTGATGATATACGCGCTGCGCCGGTGGGGCGGCGTGGTCTGGTTCTCCGCCGCCAGCCGGTCTATGTACGCCTCCGCCGCCGCCACGTTCATACCCGTTTTACCGATGTGCTCCACGGCGCGGAGCCGCTGCTCCCCGTCGCACAGCCGCAGCAGCGCACGGGCGTGGCGCTCCGTCAGGCCATAGCGGTGCAGCGCGTCCACCACCGGCTCCTCCAGCCGCAGCAGCCGCAGCTTGTTGGCCACCGCCGACTGGCTGCGCCCCAGCTTTTCCGCCGCCTGCTGCTGGCTCAGGCCATAGCGCCGCAGCAGCCGGGCGATGGCCTCCGCCTCCTCCATGTAGTCCAGATCCCGCCGCTGGAGGTTCTCGATCAGCGCCAGCAGCGCCGCGTCCTCCTCGTCCACCCGCGCCAGCAGACACGGCACCTGCCGCAGCCCGGCGATCCGCGCCGCCCGCCAGCGGCGCTCCCCCGCCACCAGTTGGTACACGCCTCCCTGCTGCCGGACGGTCAGGGGCTGCAAAATGCCGTAGGCGGCGATGCTGGTCGCCAGCTCCTGCAAGCCCTCCGGGTCGAACCGGCGGCGGGGCTGCTGGGGATTGGGTCGTATGTCGTTGATGGGCACATAGCGCACGCGGCTGGATAAAAACTCGCTCTTCTGTTCCTTTTTCACGGGACTCCCCCCTCCTTTTGTCCCCATTTTACGCCATGACCGGCGCGAAAGAGGGCGAAAAGCGGCGGGAAATAAAAAAAGAGGGACGGCGCTGCCGTCCCGTACATACTCTGTCATTGTGAGGAGTACCCCAAGGGCACTTGCTTCGCGGCGCAAAGCGACGCGGCAATCCGTTTCTTTTTTTTGAAAGGACGGATTCCCGCGCCAGTCTGCGGACTGGCTCGGAATGACAGCGCTTTGCGCTGCAGGGGCTCTGTCCGCCCCCTTGACAAACCGAACCGGATGGGTATAATAATAGATAGAAGGGGACGCTGCGACAAGCGGTCAGCCCCTTTCAGATGGTAGTTTTATCGAGCAATATGCTCACAAAAACCGTCACTTGTCGGAGTGGCGGTTTTTGCTTTTCAGTCGTTGGACTCGTATCGAGATCGAATGACCCAGAATATGAATCGTAAACACGAAAAACATATATGTCACCCCCTTACGGGGCTGTGACTAACCGCCTGCCGTTTATTGCAGCGTCCTTGGGATGTATTATAAGCCGTTTGCCGGTTTTTGTCAATCTGACGTGCCGACAACCACCCACAAAACCATTGTCCCGCGCCGCATTATGTGGTACAATACCCTCGACACACTCTGAAAGGAGTTTTTCTATGCTGGATATCTTTGAAATACTGGGCCCGGTGATGATTGGTCCCTCCAGCTCCCACACCGCCGGCGCCGCCAAGATCGGCGCCATGGCCCGCACACTGCTGGGTGCGCCGCCGGTCAAGGCCGCCATCCACCTCTACGGCTCCTTTGCCGAGACGGGCGCCGGCCACGGTACGGACCGTGCGCTGGTAGGCGGTCTGCTGGGCATGAAGCCGGACGATCCCCGCCTGCCGGATGCCTTTGCCGAGGCGGAGAAAGCCGGGTTGACCTACACCATAGACGAGATCAAGCTCCGCGACGCCCATCCCAACACCGCTGTTATCGAGGCCAAGAGCGCCGACGGCAGGACACTGACCATGCAGGCCTCGTCCATTGGCGGCGGCCGTATCATGGTGAACAAGCTGGATGGCATCGACGTGAACTTCAACGGTATGTTCAACACGCTGGTCATCCGCAATCAGGACGCCAGCGGCACCGTAGCGGCCATCACCAGCATACTAAGCCAGCTGCGCGTCAACGTAGCCAACATGAGTCTGTACCGCCACAAGCGTGGCGGCGACGCGCTGATGGTCATCGAGCTGGATCAGCACCTCAAGCCCAGCCAGGTGGCGTTTCTGTCCGAGCTGCCGGGCGTGCTGTCCATGACCTACTACGACAAGGAGGAGGATGACGATGGCTCTGGATTCGATGAAGGAAATATTTGACCGCATGGAGCAGGAGGGCAAGCCCTTCTGGGAGATCGTGCTGGAGACGGATATGGACGAGCGCCAGGTAACGCGGAACCAGTCCATGGCTAAAATGCTCATCACCTGGCAGGCCATGGCCGACGCGGCGGACAGCTACACCGGCCGGCGCAAGAGCGTCAGCGGCCTGGTGGGCGGCGACGGCATGAAAATGCGGCAGTACTGCCTGCGGGGTGAAGCCATGTCCGGCGGCTACGTCAGCGAGGTCATCGCCGAGGCGCTGTCCATGGCGGAGTCCAACGCCTGCATGTGCCGCATCGTGGCGGCTCCCACGGCGGGAGCCTGCGGCGTGCTGCCGGCGGTGCTGCTGCCCCTGTGCAAGTATGAGGAGATCAGCCAGCACCAGCTGCTGGAGGCATTGTATGTGGCCAGCGGCATCGGGGCGATCATCGCCCGCCGCGCCTGCATCGCCGGCGCGTCCGGCGGCTGTCAGGCGGAGATCGGCACCGCGTCCGCCATGGCGGCCGGTGCATTGGTGGCCCTGCGGGGCGGCACCGGCCAGCAGATCGGCCACGCTGTGGCCATGGCGCTGAAGAACCTGATGGGGCTGGTCTGCGACCCTGTGGCGGGTCTGGTGGAGGTGCCCTGCGTGAAGCGGAACGTCATCGGCGCAGTCAATGCCGTCAGCGTGGCGGACATGGCCATGGCGGGCATCACCAGCCGTATCCCTGTGGACGAGGTCATCGACGCCATGGGCGAGGTGGGCCGCAGGATGCCCGTGGAGTTCCGTGAGACGGCGCTGGGCGGTCTGGCGGTAACGCCCACCGGCAAGGCCATCAATGAGAAAATGCGGCAGAGCCGCGGCTGAGGAGGGCGCTATGATACTGGATTTTGACAAGTCGGCAGCTCAGGTGGTGCCCCATTTCAAGGGCGGCGCAGGGGAGGCCCAGGTGCGCACGGCGGTGCAGGACGGCATGGGCCGCATCCTGACGCTGACGCTGCCGGTAGGCTCGTCCATCGGGCTGCACACCCACGAGGGCAACTGTGAGATCATCCATGTGCTGTCCGGCAGCGGCGTGTGCCATGACGATGGGCAGGACGTGGCGCTGCGGGCCGGTATGACCCACTACTGTCCGGAGGGGCACAGCCACGGCATCGACAACGACGGCGCGGAACCGCTGGTGCTGCTGGCGGTGCTGCCGGAGCTGCGGTAAGCGCGATGCGCGGCGTCCTGCGGAACGCAGGACGCCGTTTTTTCTGCGGCGGGACGGCAAAAGAAATGGGCAGGAAATGGTAGATGTCAAGAAGAAAATGGACAAATGACAAAAAATATCAAAGTCAAGATGTAACACAAGTGCGCCGCCGGACGCCTGGCAGCTGGAAGCGAGCTGTGTTACAAGCGGTATCGCTGCGCGATGTAGCGCGGGATATCTTGCTTGTCAAGACCGCAAAAAAGCAGCTCTCGCGGGGGAGCTGCTTTTTTGTGCGAGTGCCCTTGTGGGCAGTCTTGACAAGAAGATATGTCCGCGCGTTGTGTGGGCACCAAAGCTCGCGAGCGAGCTTTGCTCACACCACATTTGATTTTGGAGGACGGTACTATGACGAAAGCTGAACGTACTACCAGAACCGGAGCGCGATACACCTACTACGCCAACAAACTACGTAGCGCCGAACAACCCAGCGCCACTTTTACCGGAATTGCCCTTAGCATTGGAACGTGCAAAGAATACACTAAAGTTGAGAAGGGCAAGGCGCTGGAAACATTGACGGCCGCATGGATGGACTTCATCGAGAATGGATGACAGACAGCCCCGGGTAACCGGGGCTTTGTCACACAATTTTTAGATCCAGGCGTCGGCAGCAACCAGCGATTTGTGTTACAATGGAAAACCACGAACTATCCTGAAACATAAGGGAGGCTCTCATGGGACATTACATGACAAAAGAGGAACGGATCATCCTGCAAACGCTGTTGGATGAGAAAAGGCCGGTAAGCTACATAGCCCGGAAACTGGGCTGCTGCCGTCAGACAGTTTACAATGAAATTAAGCGTGGGCAGTATCTCCACGACTATGGGTACTATGACAAACTGCGATACTCAGCGGAACGCGGCCAGCAGAAGCACGACTACAACCAAACCGCAAAGGGCAGACCCTTGAAGATCGGGAACGATCACGCCTTTGCCGCTTATATCGAACACAAGATCATTGTAGATAGGTACGCCCCGGCTGCTGCTCTGGCAGCGGCCCGGAAGTACCCTTTTATTACGCGGATATGTGTCAGCACCCTGTACAGTTACATCGACAAGCGGGTATTTTACAAACTGGGCAACCGGCACCTGTGGGAGAAGTGGAAGAAAAAGCCGAAGAAGAAAGACGATGAAAAACGCCGGGTAGCGCATCCGAAGCTGCCCAGCATCGAGATTAGACCAAGACATATTGACCGGCGCGAGGAATTCGGGCACTGGGAGATGGATTTAGTGGTCAGCGGACAGGGCGGAAAAAGTGTGCTGCTTACTTTGACGGAGCGCCGGAGTAGACAGGAGATCATCATGAAGCTGCCAGACCGGAAAGCGGAGACGGTGCGGCGGGCCATAGACCGGCTGGAGCGGAAAACACCAGGCTTCCGCCAGAAATTCCGCAGCATCACCACCGACAACGGCAGTGAGTTCATGGAGTATGACCAGCTTATCAAGAGCTGCCGGTGTAAAGGGAATCGCTTTGCCATCTACTACTGTCACAGCTATTCAGCATGGGAAAAGGGCAGCGTGGAGAATCATAACCGCATGATCCGGCGATTCTTCCCCAAAGGGACAAACTTCGACCAGATATCCCCGGCAGATGTGCGGAGAGTGCAGGACTGGATGAACCATTATCCCCGCAAGGTATTAGACTGGAAAGCACCCATAGAAGCCGCGGCATAGGCAGGGGCCCCGCGCGGCTAAAGCCTTGGCGCGGGGCCCCGCTGTAACACATCCTCCAGCTGCTGCCGGCTGCGATCAGCGCCGCAGCGAACGTCCATTGTGTTACACGGCTTGACTAAAAACTGGGTGAGCGTCATTCCTTCAGACGTAGCCAGTTTTTTCAAAGCCGCTTTTTCTTCCGGCGTCACACGGAGATTGATGCTCACAGTGCGCTTCTTCGGACTTGTATTCACAGCACTACTTCCTCAATTTTTTCTGGTTTTTCCGCCAGGCACGGGAGGGCTTCACCACGCCGTCCATGTTGGCCTGCTGGTCGTTCCGGCGCAGGGACAGAATCTCCTCCTCGGACAGCATGTCGCCCTCCTTAAAGGACTTTTGGAGATTGCCCACACAGGCCAACGTATTATAGGCAGCATAGTCCTTGTTGGTCACGAACCAGCATCGGCGGGCTATGGGTGTCAGAAGCCGGGCATTGGTAGCGTTCTCCATCTCCCAGGCATCATAGAGGTTCTGCCGCTGGAAGCGCCACAGCTTGTTGCAGTCCACCACGCAGCTGGTCACCTGCCGCAGCAGCGCATCCACATGGCCGAAGCGCTGGGCGGTATAGAACATGGAAATGTGGTAGTGTCGGCAGGTCAGCAGCGTATTCAGAAACAGCGGATCTATGTTGCTTTTGAAATTCCGGCTGTTCATCTGCACCGAAAATTCATCGCCCAACACCAGCGTCACGGTGAGGGTATCGTGCTCCTCGTCATACTGGCCGTTCTTCTCGGCACAGTAGACCACCTGCTGGAGGGAGACGAAATCATCATAGGGGATAGACAAGGCCACGTTGGACAGCACCTTGACCCGCTGCTCTACCCACATCTGCCGCTCCTTGTCCCAGACAACTTTGCCGTCGTATTGCTCATACATGGATACAACCTTGTGGACGGCTGACAAGGTTTTCCCCTTGCCAAACAGTCCCACATAGGCGATCAGCTCTCCGGTGCTGCACTCGTTCCACTTTTGGTACTTGATATACTGGTAGAGATCGACCACACCGTAGCGCACCAGCTTAAGGGGATGGGACACAGCGCAGCGCAGCGTGGGGAACGATAGAATGAGCAGCGCCGCAATAACCAGAATGATAAACGTCATCAGAACCTCCGCCAGTTGATCAGGGCGGCGGCGATAGCGCCCACGATGCGAAACACGGCCACCACCAGCACGATACTGACAAAGACAGTCAGCAGGTACGGGATCAGCTCCGCCATATTGGTGGGCGGGACTGCGTCCACGCCCGTGATCTGGAAAAACTCAGCCACGACAGAAGCCACTAAAACACCCCCTTGATGATCTTCCACAGGACCCAGCAGAAAGCCAGGACCAGAAACAGCAGCAGAAAGCCTTCGGTGACGGTGTACTCGTCGAAGGACTTGGAGAGAAACAGACCGGGGTCGGTGGTCTCCTGCGGCAGCGCGGTGGTTTTGATCTGGTCGGCCAAAGCCGGATCATCCGTATAGCGGATCGTGCCGTCCGAATTGTAGATGGTAGTATAGCCCCGCTCTGATGCCGGATCATCCGCCGTACCGGTGTCCGTTTCGTCCGTTGGCTCCTCACCAGGCTCCAATGCCGGACGCAGTGCCCATTCCGGGACGTCCTCCGGTATGTTAACGGGTGGATCTACAGTAACAGGCTCCGCAGCATATACACTCACGGTCAATGCGAGGCACAGGGTCAGGACACTAAACAGCAATTGTATGTATCTCAATCATCATCACTCCATTTCACGATCAGATAAACTACCGCACCGGCCACGATCAACCAGAGGAAGATCTGCCAGAGAGAGAATGTGAAGCCATCCAAAGACAATTCGATTTGGAACAGCTCCAGGCAGGAAAGCAGGACTTGTCCGAGACCTTCCATTAAAACACCCTCCTTTTGATGATGACACCGATGACCAGAATGATCAACGCCGCCTCGATGATAGCCGTCCATTCCGCTGGGATGAACGGAAACAGACTGCTGCCAAGATCTACGAAGGACGTGAAGAAGCCGGAGACGGAGTTGACCGTATGATCCAGCAGCCCGTCCACCTCGTCCAGACCATCCAGCAGATTGAGGATAAAGTGCAGGGAGCCGACGATCAGGCCGTTGATCAGGCTGGTGACCATATTCAGAAGCGAGCGCAGCGGCTCAAGCAGAATTGACATTACAGCACCTCCAGCAATCGGCAGAACACTTCCCGCAGACCGGCCCATTTATAGTCGCTGCATCCGTGGTCGGGATAGGGCATACCGATGGCGTTCATGAAATCGGCACAGTCTGGGAGATCACAGCAGCATAGACATTTCAGGCAAAACAGGCTTTTCATAGTGACCTCCGTAACACAGATTTTAAGATCCTGGTCTGGCAGCTGAAGCAAGGTTGTGTTACGAGAAAAACAGCTTCCTGCCCACAGCACCCAGTGCCATGCAGATGACGGCAAAGGTCAGCGCCGTCTGAAGCTCCATAGGGATGATGGCCCAGAAGCCGGTAAGCCATGACGGATAGGCTCCGCCGAAACTGCCGATCTGGGCGGTGTAATCGTTGAATTTGGAGATCACATTGTCCACGCCGGTCAGAGCCTTATCCAGCAGGTGGACGACAAACCCGATGAGCTTACCGGCAAAGGTGCCCAGCTTGCTGAACACTTTGACCACCAGCTTGGAGATGGACGTATTGCTGTAATCCTCGTCCGGCGCACCGTCGCCGCTGTGATCCTCGTAGGTCTGGCCGCAGCGAGAGCAGGTATAGACATCGTAGGCCGAGGCGGTCTCCTCGCCGGTGTCCGGATCGGTAACGGCGTCTGTGTGAGAGGTAATGATCCAGTCGTGACCCAGTGGATCTACAATTTCCGAATAACTGTCGCCGCACTTGGCGCAGGTGGAGATCATCAGGCCAGGCAGCGTACAGGTGGCATCCTGTTCCATGTGCTGCTGGTAGGTGTGGTCACACGTGGCGGAACCGGAGGTGGAGCGCAGCTCCCCCAGAATATCATCCAGCCGTGTGGTGATCTCCGTCAGATCCGTGGTCACGGTGGGCCTGGACATGTTGGTGATGGCCGCAATCAGACCGCTATCATCGTAGGGCGGAATGTTATTGATAGCGTTGATGATGTCCGCCGTCTGGGTGTAGCTGTCGTAGGTCTCATATTTGGCAGTGATACGCAGCATCTCCGCTGAGATGGTGCTGTCACCCTCTGGAATGGCGATCGTGGGCCGGAGATCAAGATAGGTAGTCGTAACCTGTTCGGGGTAGGCATACCAGATCTCCATAGGCGTTCCCTCTTTGTACTTATTAGCCAGCCACGTTTTCCAGCTGCTCAAGCTGGAAATGCTATCCATGAAGCGGATATATTTACCATAGTGACTAAAGTAGCCAGATGTTACCGCTTTCGTACTATCATCCGCAAGGTCAAAGGCGCTGGTATACGTCTTGAAGGTGTAGCGACTGGACCACATAGGCATAGCGAGCGTATTATCCGGCAGGGCGGACAGCCAGAAGATGGACGCACCATCCTTCCGGATGGAACGACCCCAGCTTTCCGAACCGTCAAAGACAATGGACTGGATGCGCTGCACATATTCGCCGGTACTGGCGTTGTAGGTATCCGAGAGATAGTAGGTGCTGCCGGACTTCCAGACACCAGCGGCCAAGACAGGGTCAGCGGAGATATACGCGGGGATGGAAGCGCCCAGCGGGATAGAACGCAGCTCCGGAGCGCCGAGAGTTACGGGAGCATCCGCCAGGGTGTAGTTCAGCGGCATAGTCAGGAGATGGGGATTTTGGCGGCGGGCGCTGCCCCAGAAAACCACATCCTTCAGCTCACCGCCGACAGCGGACTTGATCTGACCGCCATTGACGGCAGCAGTGTCCAGTACCACACTGTTGACCTTGCTATACATGCTGATGAGCTTGTCCAATCGGGCGTCCACGGACGAGGTGTTAATCTGCACCGCGCCATTGCTGATGACACTGTCCAGGCGGGTGCCGATATTGGTGACGCTAAGCAGAATACTACTTTCCATATCGACCGATGCCCACGCAGCGGATTGGATAGAGAACAACCGGTTATAGACATCATCCAGACGAGGGAGATATGCAGAAAGCAAGTCAATCTGCTTATATAAGCCGGATGTAATATTATTAAGAGAATCAATGACCCGCCCCATATTCATATACAAGCGGAAAGTATGATGCTGGATAGAGGCAAGACGATCAATGACACGGTGCAGCTCATTGGCAATTGAAGTAACACGAGTATTGATATACTGCAACGCCTGAAATTCATTAGAAGGCGTATAATAACTATAATCACTCGGCGTATCGGGGATATAAGTGGTAGAAGTATCTTCTTTAACGCTGGGAGCAGTAGTTGATGGAACCGCGGTTGAGGTATCCGGAGTTCGACCATTATCAGGCAGCTTTGCATAAAAAACATTGCCGGAACCATCCGAAAAATATTTATCCTTGATTCCATAACGGCCCTTTCCGTTAAAAACCGGCATATCACCAGTGCCGCGAATATAGTAGCCTTGCGCCGCACCGCGCGAAGATCGAATTTCACAAGGAACGCCCTGCATCAAGAGTTGCGCATAAACAGAAGATAGGGTGTTATAGTCCACCTCCTTACGGGAATCCAGCGAACGCAACCAAATCTTATTCAAATACTGCAAAGCTTCTTCATACGAAGCTTCATCCGAATCTTTCCCATCAGGGGTAAGACACTTCTGGATCATAGTCCAAAGCGTATCCTCAATAACAGAACCAACAACAGCACCAACTGCATGAACAGGAATAACAGAAGAAAGAGCAACAACCATGACAAGAACAATGGAAACACATGTTTTAACGAAGCGCTTTCTTTTCATGGTTGACAACCACCCTTCTTATGATAAGATAGAAGAAAATAACCGGAAAGGGGCATTTTGCATGGAAATCTTGGGAATAGATATAGCCCAATGGATAGTGGCAGGATTAGAACTTGCCCTACTAATTTGGTTTATGAAGTCCGTAAAAACCATCAAGCAAAACCAGCAGATACTTATTGACGAGCTGGAAGCGCTACTTGCAGAACTGAAAAACAAAAAGTGACCCGCATAGCTCCCTCGCCGAAAGGCGGGGGATTTAGTTTGACTGGGGCCGGACTCGAACCGACATCGGCGGAGTTTCACTCACATATACCCGTCCAAGGTGAGAGGCTCTACCATTGAGCTACCCAGTCGTAATATAAGGGCCAGAGAGCCTCCTTTGCCGCCAAGCTACCAACGCAACGGCAAAGGAGGAGGTGAACTCATGGCCGACTTATTGCACGGGCTTTTCCAAGTCCTGACGACACCGTTTTTCGCGGTGATGATCCTGGCAGGGATCGTCGTCGGGAAGCTGACCAAGCACAGATAAACCCGAAGCAATCTTACTTGAGGGCAGCGTCCGTCTGGGCGCTGCTTTCTTGTGTAACACATTTTCTCGATCGGACGCCGGGCAGCGAAGATCTATCTGTGTTACGCATCTTCTTCCTCGTCCTCGTCATCCTCGACACGGACGACCTTCTTGACCTTCTTAGGCTTCTTCGCTGCCGGTCTGGCCTTTGGGCCGAAGCGCTGGGGGAACAGCCAGCGCAGCAGGCGCGTGATCACCCAGATCATCAGGCAGGACACCAGCACCAAAATGAACAGACATACCATGTAGACCGCGCCGGTCACCAGAATTTTGAGCATATGGACACCTCACTTAAAGTCGTTTTGTACCGCGATAGATATATAGAAACAGACCCGCCACCACGGCCACCAGCATGACCGTCATGAAAAACGCGAGCAGCGGCTCTGAATAGACTGCTCCGAAAATACCGGAGATCAGACGGCAGCAACCTGTTATAAATTCACTCATACATACCTCCATGTGCAAAGGGGTGTGGGGCGATCCCCACACCCCTTACCTGCGGCATCAGCCGCGAGCGGCGCGCTTGGCCTTGCGATAGAACGAAAAGCCAAGAGTCACCAGAGACGCGCAGATAAACACAAGCAGCAGCGGATTGCTGGTCATGATATCCCACACGTTCTTGACCATATCGGCCAGGGTACTGGTATTTTCCAGAATCTTGGCGACGGTGATAGTGGAAGCAGCCTCGGCAATGCCCTCCTTTCTTAGATTTAATGGTTGCGGGGGGAGGAATCGAACCTCCATCTCCGGGGTGAGAACCCGGCCAGCTACCTTTACTCACACCCCGCCATGTAACACGCTGCGGAGCTGCTGCGAGATCTGATCCGCGCCGCAGCGTGCGGTTGATGTGTTACGATTGTGCGTCAAACAAACGGTTCAGATCCCGCAGACGAGCTTCCAGTGCGTTGAGAAACTGGACGCCGGTATAGTAGCGGTCCTGCAGCTTGTTCAGCGCCTCGCGCTTATCCTTGATGAGCATATCCAGCCTGTCGGCCTGCGACTGTTTCTCCGGCAGCAGCATATAGCAGTTGTAGACCATGCGCTCAAACTTCTGGGTGAAGTTGTCACCCACCTGCTGGTTGATGATCTCTATCATCTCGTCCGAGAACCGGACGGAGCGGATGTTGTTCTTTGCCATGTCTTACCCTCCTGTGAATTGGCGGAGGTACTCAAACAGAAACCGGCCCAGCATATAGCCGAAGCCTCCGATCATCGCCCATTTGAGCCTGTCCCAGAATCGCATGATCTTCCTCCTGTACTTGTACCATATATGGCGGAGAAACCGCCACACCGCATAGAATATCTGAAACTCGTTCATGTCATATATTGTTCGGCCAGCGCCGAAAGTCTGGTCATCTTATACTGCTGCACCAGCCGCTCATACTTGGGATTCGGTGACGTAGGCCGCGTAGCGATCATATGCTGGAAGTCGTGGATGCCGTAGATCTTGATCAGGGCATCTATGGCGTTGCCCGCCTGGTTAATGACATACTCGCGGCAGCGATCCACGTTGTAGTCCATGCCCGGGGCCGTGAAGATTTTGATAGGTGTTACGACCTCCAGCATGTCCAACCAGTAGTCCGTCATCTGCCAGCGCCATTTGTTGCTGTCGGTATCATCCGGTATGACGTACCGAAGGTAATTCAGCAGCACCCCGGAGAAAGCCTCGCCGATGGACAGCGGTATCTTGCTGAATTGGAGCGCCCGATCATCACGAAGCTGAAGCTCCACACGGACCCAATGTGTGCCAGGCTCGCAGCCGCGCTCTGCGGCCTTGTCGTAGATGCGGACCAGCACCTTGCTTTTGGGGCTGCCGATCTGTACCGTAGAGCCTTTAGAGCTGAGGACGGTTTCCCAGTAGTCGCTGCGGCTGACATAGTGCTGCCGCTGGGTATCCTCCACGATCTGCCGGATATCCAACACGCCGGTATGATCGTCAAAGGCCACGTCCAGGCGGGTGATCTTCAGATGCTGGGCGGCGATCCAGCCCAGCAGATTGTCCCAGCTTTTCGAGGAGAGGGATTCAAACGTCCGGCAACCCTGGCCGGACATCTCCACCCAGACGCCCATATCATCGCGGCCGTTATAGTGGACGCTGATGCAGCTGAAATATTTGCGGTCACGGTAACCATGCGCACCTTTCGTCTCCTGCCATGGGCAGTGCGTCAGACCCAGTGCTTCTATCAGCTGTTCCGGTGTGTGATCCTTGCTTGTGAACGACAGCCAGTCATAAAGAACTATGTTCTCCTTTCCTTCCATAACTGACCCCCTAACCGGCTATCTTGTAGGTAGTGACCCCCTGTTAGCGGGGGGGTCACGCCGGAGGGAGCGACCCTCCGGCGCGTTGCTGGGATAAGGGAAGTATATGGAAGCCTTACAGGGAAACCTCGTTCAGCTCGACGTAAACGCCGGTAGACGCAGCCAGCGACACCCGCTTTTTCTCGTCGAAGTACAGATTTACGACCTCCAACGGCGTGAGATCCTTCCAAACGGCATTAGACACACAGCGCAGCTTCTCGGCCTTCAGGCCGTTGGCGTTGTAGTTGTCCGATTTGTAGGAGCTCACCGGAGACAGCACAAACAACTGATAGTACGGCTGCATGACAGGATTGCCCCTATCATCCTTACAGTCTGTCTCCATCTGGCCCTCGGCCCAGCCGGTCACGACCCACTCGCGATCCTTAAATGTGTACAGCTTCTCGCTCATATAGAGCCTCTCTTTCTGCCCATATAGGGCTATGTAATATAAATGACAGGCCAGGATCAGTTGATCCAGCCTGTCCATTTACATATTAGAACTTGCACTCCCCCGCCGGGGCGAAATCCGTCGTTGCGCGGAGAGGCTTGGTGTGGTATACTAATTGAGTTATAGTATACGCGGGCGGCGCCCGCGAAAGGAGAAAACACCATGCGACCAGATATCCGATCCCTGCTCCACGGCATCTTCAATCTCATCCTGCCGTTTTTCGCCTATGATCTGGCCGGTCTGCTGGTGTTCTCCCTGACGGCGGGCAACTACACACCCTGGGCGTCCTTCTGGCCCATGGCGGTGCTGATCCATCTGCCTTTCCTGTCCGACGTCATCGGCGTGGTGGTGGGGGCGGTGCGCTACAAAAGGAGCAAGCGTGTCTGCGCCATGCTGGGCACCATCTTCTCCATTGGCGGCGCGGTGCTGTACTACATGCTGCGCTACCAGTGGGGCTTTACCCTGTTTGGTATGCTGGTCTGATATTTTCGATAAGGAGGGCGCGGTATGCGGCCTGAATTCATTACGGTGGGCACCGTTGTCAATGCCCACGGCGTCCGCGGTGAGGTCAAGGTGAATCCCCACGGCTTCGATCCTGCGTTTATCGCCTCGTTCCACACGCTGTATCTCAACGGGCAGGCGGTGGCCGTCAAGGCCGTCCGGGTCCACAAGTCCACGGTACTGCTGACGCTGCCCGGGGTGGAGGATATGGACAGTGCGCTGGCTCTGAAGGGCTGCACCGTGGCCATCCGGCGCACCGACGCGCACCTGCCCAAGGGGCAGTTCTTCGATGAGGAGCTGGAGGGCTGCGCCGTGGTGGACGACGCCACCGGTCAGGAGATCGGACGGCTGGACAAGGTGCTGTCCTACCCCGCCCACAAGGTGTATCAGGTGCGGGGCGGCGCACACGAGTACCTGATACCCGCAGTGCCGGACGTGTTCATCGTCTCCGCCGATCCCGATACGGAGGTCATCCGCGTCCGCATGATGAAAGGACTGGCCACCGATGAGGATTGACATTATGACCCTGTTCCCCGACGCGGTGGACGCCATGATGAATGCCTCCATCATCGGACGGGCGCAGGAGCGGGGCTTTGTCACCATCCGCACCCACCAGATACGGGAGTTCACCACCAACAGGCAGATGCAGGTGGACGACTACCCCTACGGCGGCGGCCGCGGCGCGGTCATGCAG
>ERZ772861.1643-NODE-1643-length-17481-cov-4.730805_pt1 | contig 17481 bp, 5 predicted proteins | sample MGYA00512135_ERZ772861 | MGnify/ENA primary metagenome ERZ772861 (study PRJEB29015, sample SAMEA2737700) | human gut metagenome | biome: human gut; feature: human-associated habitat; material: faeces | place: China | collected 2012 ...
TATTCATTCATTGTATTAAACTCTCTAATTGAGTAAACTCCATCTTTATTTTCAAGTACAAAATTCTTTGAATTATTGTTCAAAGATACTAAAAATGGTACAAATTTCAAATTATTTCTAGAGATAATTGTAACATCATCTGGATTCTCTCCATAAACTTGTTTAAACAAATTCTTAAGCATAGGAGTAAGATCATCCTTTATCTCCTTCATTACAATTTCAGGATTGTTAGAATCTCCAACAATTTGAATTATTGTATAATTTGGAGTAGTAACTTTATTTAATATTTCATTATTAACATCATTAACGGTTGATTCTAATAAGTCTATATTTGTAATTTGTTTATTTACTCCAAACTGGTTAAACGCCTCATTAATTTTATTAATCTTTTGACGTTGTAAATCCTCTTGAATAGCTTTTTCAGGATTAACTTGAATTTTGTCATAATCTATAATAAAATCGTTTCCTATTAAGTTAGAAGCATTCGTAGAATATAGTTTATTTGCAGTATCTACTTCATAGTAGAATTGAGATCCTGGAACTACTTTAACTGCATCATCAAATACGTAAATTCCTTGCTTAAAGTTTGGATTATTTTCAATATGTTCTTGAAGTTTTTCAGTTTTTCCAACAAAATCCGCAAAGATATTATATATCATAAATGATGGATCATTAAATTCAAATTTACCAACTCTACTAATGTAACCTGTTTGCATTAACATTTGGTTAGAATCAAAAGATCCAAACTCGGTATTTAGTAAAGAATCAAAATCAGAATAAGTTTTCCCATTAACAACATATTGTCCATTCTCCATAGTTACTATTCTTTCAGTAACGTTTCCTCTAACAGCTTGAGTTACTTTATCTTCATAAGTAACTCTAATAGCATTAGTATATCCTGATTGTGTATTTAATAATGCTCCTAATCTAAATAATATAGTATTTTTATAAGGAGAAAAATACGCAAGTGAAATTAATTGTCCAGCTCTTTCTCTGTTAAGATTATTTCGAACTTTAACATTTTTGTCTCCTGCCTTTCTTTGTGCATTAAATAAATTAACATTATTAATTGCAGTATGAATTATATTATCTAAAGAAGCAACACTATTTATTCCTACTAATCGAATTCTAGGATCATTTTGGACTGTATTTAAAATAGTTCCGTCTTCTGCTACTTGTGCTTTTAAGTGGGCTTCAAATTCCTTTTGGCTAACTAATGGATCAGCAGAGAACAACATAAATGTATTTCCTCTATTCTGATACATAAATGCATAGTTTCTTGAATCTGCTTCAAATGTATTTCCTACTCACTTAATGTGATCTTGCCAATCTGACTTACGTACTACTAAAGATACTAATTTTCCGTAAGAAGAGAATAAACCTCCTTTATTTAAGGCACTTGTATTAAAGTTAGATACATCAACAGTTGTTAATTCTCTTTCTCTTGTAAACTTAGCATAACTTCCAATTGTAAAATCTCCTGTATATGTTCCAAATCTTGGAGTTGTAAATAATAATGGAATTTGTGCAGTTTTATCTTTTATCTGAATTTTTGCTACTAATAATCCTCTTCGCCCATTATCATATGGAACGACTTCAAACGTAGGTTTAGTTTTTAGTGCAGTTTCTAGTTCACTAAAAGCACGACCCATAGCTCTATCTTTATTTAAAGCTTGTCCTAACCGTATAATTTCTCTTGGATTTTTATAATATCCATATTTAAAATAAGCAGCGATTAAATTTAAAGCCCTAATATATTTAGGAGCTGCAAGTTTACCTTTTATTCCCAATATGTTAAATAAAGAAGATTCTTCACTTTGATCATAATTTCATAAATTATTTAAATAGAAATCTGCAATATCATTTCATTTAGAAATATTTAAAGGATCATCTGTTATTCCCATATTCTGAGGAACTTCTTCAAGTATATCTACAGGAGGAGTAACAGATTGTTCAACATTGGGGGCGTGTACTGGGTTTTGATCTGTAACAGGAGGTTGTTCTCCAGTATTACTATCAAATGTTTGTTCACTTTGTGTTTCAGATATAGTATCTTTAGTTTCTGATTCTACAGAAGCTTGTCTAACTGATTCTTTAGGAGATTCACTAACTACTTCTGCTTCTGGTGTAGGCTCTACTCTTGGCTTAATATTTTGTTCTGAAGTTGGCAGAACAGGCTCAGCTACAGTTGGATTTGGATTTACTTCCTCATAATCAATAGATTCGGGACTATTCTCTAATAACTTAGTTCTTCAATCTTTGAAATCACTAATTTGTTCAGGAGATACTTCAATACTTCCTGCACTTGTCATATCATTAATTGTGTTTAACTTTAAGTCTAGACTAATTCCATTATCTACAATAATTGTACCTTTTGTAGAACGTTGAGTTAGTGTATATAAATCCTTAAGAGTTAAATAATGTTTTCCACTTGTATCTTTCCAACTCTTGTCTATGATTGCAAATTCAAATTCATCACCTTGAACACTATCTAATCCTACTACCTTAACATTATTAATAGCTGTATATTTAGCAGGATTATCAGTTATAATTGCAATATCATTAGATAACTTAGATAACTTTTCTACTATTTTAGGTACTTCATCTGAACTATTAATAAATTTCTCTCCACCAAATGTTTCAGTAGTTTCAAAATATTTAAGTTTAATACTATTTTCAGATAATATCTGTTTCGTTAATAAATCGATCTCACTTTCAAGCATACTTGGATTATCATAGTATTTATCTCAAGTTTGATCTAATATACTATTTAAAATAGTATAGTTGTCATATTTTGCAATATTATTTGGACGTAGAGGAGCAGTTAAGTTTGGAGTACGTGTAAAATAAGTATCCTCAATTCCTAAATTTCTTCTTGCATTTTCATAGAAAATATAAGCTGAATTTTGTTTATAATCTCCTAATCCAACAATTAAGATATTATTTTTATTTGCCCATCTTGTAATTAATTCAAGATCAATTTTAGAAAACTGACTAATTTCATCAATAAATATGATTCTATTCTCAGTTTCTGCAAACATTGTAGCTGGATTTAATTTTAAATCCTTAAGAGTATATGTAGGTATTTCATCACTTCCAATAACTTTATTAATATCTGATTCAGAAATTTGTTTTCCTAGAATCTGTTCAATTAATTCTGCTTTTGTATATGATAAACCGTCATGCTCAATTGCTGCAGATAATCGATCTGTTTGTTTTCTTGTTGGAGCTACAGTTACAATTTTATATGCAGGCATCATTTTACGTAGTACATAAGCGACACCTTGTGTTTTACCTGTACCTGCTCCTCCAAATGTTGCAATAAAGTTTAATAACTGACTTTTATTCTGTATATAGCTATCATCTGATGTAGCTTTTGCTTTTGCAGATAAATATTTAACAAATTCATTAAATAAATCTTTTCTTTCAGATGTTGCATGTATTAATCTAATTGCATATTCCTGAGAAAAAATTGGAGCTTTATTAAATGATTCATCAGTAATAACAGTTTTTAAGTTGTTATAGAAATTTGCAGAAGGATATGCAATTAAAGACAATAAATAAACTGCCTGATCGTAATCAGTAATTGCTTCAGTATCTCTAGCAAGCTTAGTAGGTCTTGCTGTAATTAAAGAAGTTGGTTCGAATAGTGAAGTGATGCGGTCAACTATTTCGCTATTAGATAATTTTTGATCATCTATAAGTTGATAGATTTTGGTTTCTAATCTAATAGAAGCCTCTTCAAATTCTTTAAAATTACTCTCCTTAATTTCTCCTGATGGAAAATCTGATTCAGCAATTAATTGGTTAAGATCTAAGTTAAATAATGATGCAAACTTATCTTTGATTACAGAATTTTCATTATTAAGTAACAGATTTGTAAATCTCTGTCTCATATTAATAGCAATATCTTTCTGTTCTCTAATTTTTTGTGCATTATTATTTTCTGCAATATTTATTAATGTATCAAGTCTAACCTTAATTGCTTTAAGATCTGAAGACATATTAACGGCAGTTTCTGTATCAATTTCTGCAAGTAGATCTTTAGCTAATTTCTTCTTAAATTTATTAATTTGAGTATTATATCCTCCATCTATAGAAGCAATAACAAGAGAATTTAAAATATCAATAAACCTACTAGTTTCTTTAAGTCTAGTTAAAGCATCCTTATTATTAATAATATAATCTTCTAACGAATCACTATTAAGATAACTATTATACTCTTTTACAATAAGATTAACAATATTTTGGCTAATTCCATTAGTAGATACTGCAAATTTTTCTAATAACTCATATGCAGGAGATACTTTAATTTCAGATTTAAGATCTGCAACATCATTAATAAAATCAATAAACGTTCTTCCAGATATTCTTGGAATAATTCCAGCTAATATTTCATCTGCACTTTGTCCTAAAAAGTCTGATAAATTTACTAATCCATCACTTTGTAAAAGATTTTGATATGCAGTTTTAATCTGATTTATATCTCCTTTTGATACAATATCTTGAAAAACAGCTAAGTCATTTGCAATTCCAAGAGTCATTGACTCATATCCTACACTATCACCTTCTGTTCTTTCTATATATGTATTAATAGCTTTTTCTCAATTAGCTGCAGCAATTCCTTCAGTAAATCCATTTACATAAAAATAACTCTTCATTAATGCAACAAGGTCTACATCTGTTACATCAGTATATAAAGAATTGGTCTTTAAATAGTTTAAGAAGTCAATATAGCTATTTGCATATGTATTTAAGGCAGCTTCATTATCAGCTATAAATGTATCTGGTCTAGCTAATACTTTTCTACCTTCTTCACTCAGCTCCTGAGTTAATCCAAATTCATGTCTTTTAACTAAGAAATCTTTGTAGTTTTCAGTTAATTGTAATTTAGTTTGAAGTTCAGATACTTCTTCATTAATTTCAACTCCTTCGGGAAGTTTAGAAATAGCTTCATCTATTTGTGCCTTTAGATTAGCAATTTCTTTATCAATGTTTTTAATACGATTAGTTTGAATAGTTTCACCTGGAGCATAAGCTTTACTTAAGTCTACAGTTTTTTGAGATACAGCTACTAAATCTTGTGCAATAGATTCATTTAGACTATTAAATAAATCATACGCAGCAAACACCTTTGTTTTCTCAGTTGATTTAGAATATTTTTCATATTCTTCTTTAATCACAACTTTTTCATCAGATGTTAATTGATCGAAGTCTTTCTGATATCGAACTTTGGTAAAATTATGAATACCTAAGTCATCAACAAAAGCAGTTGCTAATGCAGGAGTAGCTGCAAATCTTGCTTGCCCAAAATAATAGTCATTAAGTTCTCCAGAGACTATTTTATCACGTCTTGCTCTTAAATCATCAAGTTTTGCTTTTAGTCTTTGAAATTCTACATCATTTTGAGCTGCTGCTATTTTGTTATCAACATCTTTAGGAGTTTTAGACTCAAGTTCAGTAGGAGTAATCTTAGATTCTAAAGCTACTTTAGTTTTTAAAATATCCTCTGTAAGATCATTCCAATCAGAGAATATTTTACTATAAACTCCAGTTTCAATTAACTGATTTTTAAGGCTTTCTCTCTGAATATTCTTAGCTAAATTTTCAGTTACATTAATACCAGTCATAGCTGATAATGCTTGTAACTCTTCATCAGAAATGTTTAATCCCTCTTCATTGATAATACTATCAATTCTATCAATGTAACTATTAATTTGGTTGTAAATAACATCGTTCTGAGATTCTCCTTCTTTTGCAGATTCGTAATTAATTTTATATCCATCAGGTTCTTTAACAAGTTCAAATGATTTACCTGAAAGATTTCTACTTCCAAGAGCTCCTTTATCACGTAATCTTGTTAATTCTCTTTTTAAATCAGAAGTTTTACCATTTCTTACTAAGTATATAATTTCTTGTAAAGAATCATTAGGTTTTTGAATTGCTTCATCATTTATAGAGTTAATTCTTGAATCTCATTTTTCATGGAAACTAAATACAGCACCACCAATAGCACCTCCCATAAATGCAGAAGTATAACGCGCAAACGCTTCTTCTGTGCTTATACCAAAATCAAGTTGTCTATCCTTATCTACAATACCCATTGTGTTTAACGCTGAGTAAAGTGCTTTTACCATGTCAGATGAAACTTCTTCTGCTACTTCTTCAACTCCTTCATTAACACTGTCATATAAAATATTTCCAGGTTTCATTTTAGAGATTCGTTGCTGAATTTGGTTTTTAGTTTTCATAACCCAATTTGCAGCAGCTTTAGGAGAAACAATTCCTTTGTTAATGTTTTCATTAGTTACTTTTTCAGCAACATCTTTAATAACTCCTTTTACAGATGTACGGTCGAGATATGTATCTTTAAACCAAAAATCTTTAAAGTAGTTATTATTCATTAATGTAAACATTGCTCCCATTACAGATAACATTCCTAATCCTGCAACTCTATCAGATGCTCCAGCTTGCTTAAATGCATCATAAGCATCTGTAGAAGAGGTTCCTGCCATATAAGCTAAAGATAAGGCTCTACCTCATTTAATTGTATTCTCACTAACATTTTCTTTACCTACTATCCACTTTGGTATTTGTCCAATTACTCTTTGTTGAAATAATTGTCTTGAACTATCTTCAACTAATTTTCCAATGCTTTCTACATTTCAGAAACTATTTCTTCCATAATCAGAAACACTTCCATCAAACCTAGAAAGCCAAGCTTGAATATCAGTAGCAGTTTGTGCTGATTTAGAATTAGTTAAATCTCCCTTAGCAATACCTTCGATACTTCTAAATAATACTGGGAATAATTTTCCTATTTCAATAGCAGCTGTCATGCCACCATATACTTGTCCAACATATGGAATAAGCATTGGTCCTACTTTAAACAAGACCTTTGCTAAAGTGCCTCCAACACTTTTATCTAATCCATCTGAATCAAAGAAATCATATTTATTCCATTTACTTCCATCAACAGTTAATGTATCAGATATATGTAGAATATCTTTTCCTGTAAGCGGTCTATTTCCTAATGTTTCATAAAATGGATCTCCTTCACTATTAAATTTTAGATCTCCTGCTTTATGTGAAACAGTTCTTCCATTTACTTCATGAGTTCCATCTTCATCTCATTGAGCTAATACAAGTGTAGGACGAGCTATAGCACCTAACCCACCTCATTCATTAGGTGTTCAATCCTCAAACTTACCAGTATCATAATTAAATATCTTATTTGTTTGTGCTACTTCACGTATCGACATAGTTGGATCAGAAGTTTCATATAGATTAACTATACCTCGACTTCTTCTTTCAGGATTAGAGAATTTAACTAATCTTGAACTAACATCCAGTACATCGCCGCCGAGAGGTGCAAAATAATCTGCAGGATCATATGTAAATGAATCCATAGCAGTACTTGCTAAATTAGCTTCATCTGCACGATTATATAAGTCTAAAACGTCTTTATAATATGTATCGAATTTTTGATTATCAAATTCTCCTCTATCGTTTTTAAACGCCTCTTGTATTTCTGGTATACCTTTATAATATTCTCTATCTTTAACATTAGAGTTATCAGGAGTTATTCCTAAATTAACTAACTCTTGAACACTTTTGTCTGGCTGAAAAAATAATGCCGCCAGCCAATCATTTTTCTTCTGATCCATCATACTTTAAAAATTAGCTTTTATGCTTTGTTGTTGTTTTTTCAGATTTGCCTGATTATATATATCTCTATATTCACTAGCACTTCCAATTTCATGATTAGATGCAACAGTTGCAAGTTTAGAATCATGCATAGGCATAAATATCATTCCTTTATACATTGAATTTTTATTGCCATGAAATATTTTTCCAAAGAAGCCTGGCTTAAAGTTATCAACCTTTTTGTCTGATTTCTTTACTACATCTCCTCCATAATTTACATAAGTTGAATAGATATCAAATATTCTATCTTTATCTGGTCCATCAACATGTCATAACCAAGGAGAATTACTATCAAAGTCAATAGCTTTATCACTAGCATAACCTGATAATCCAAAAAATACCATCATATCTTCAGGTCTGAATTTTCATCTATTAGTTTCAGTATCAAACTCTAAGTCTAGATCATATTCATGTAATTTTTCTATCATTCTTTGTCTAGATACATTAGGATTATCTTCAATTCATTCCTCAAATTTTGTATATCGATCATATGCATCTAAGTCAGGCTTATAAACTCCCATTTGTTCTGCATCTCGATCTTTTGGAAGTCACATTCTACTAAGTGAACTAGAGCCATCTCACACAAGTCTATTTAAATCAATATCTGATATTCTTTGATCTCCAAAGAAAATAGAATTTTTATCAACAATATTACCTATTTCAGCCTTATCCAATACATTTTTTAATGTATTTTGAGTTACTTGTGTGCCATTCTTATCTTGTAATGGATAATCCCTAGTTACAATTTCTAACCCTCCTTTGGCATCAGATGTTGATAAAACTGCAATTTTAGGATCTACAACTCTACCTGCAGCAATAGTTTCTAGAGAGCTTCTATTAACATCTTTATCAGTTCCTCCAGAACTTCCACTGCCTGCTTTAGATGCAGTTGAATCATAATCTAAAGCTTGTGTATTTTCTACACTATGATTTGTATGTTCAACTACAGCAATTTGTAGTAATCGTTTTACATCTTCAGGATTACTTGGATTAAAACCTTCAGCAGCTGCTTGAGCTCTTAAAACGTTTTTCATATTTTGTGGAAGAGTCTTATATAAATAATTAACAGCTAAATCAAGACTTTCTTTATCATGATATCCCTGATTAGATGTACTATTTGATTCTGTAACTTTATATATTCCATCTGGTCCATTAAATCCTAATAATTGTTCAAATCCTTTTTCAATTTTATTCTGATATTTAGAAGTATATCTATCAAACTGATTTGAGGATTTATTAGTTCCAAACGCTCCAATAGTAGCTTTTACATAATCTACTATAGATTTCATTCCAACTGTATTAGATAAATCTGTAAGGATACTATTATTATATGCTAGTTCTGGACGTTCTTCTCGAAGATGAATTAATTGAGAATTAGTTAATGCTTGATATTTTTGTGGATTTTTATAATAAGTATCTGCAGATATAGTCTTAATACTGCCGTCTTTATTATACACATATAAGCTACCTTCATTACTAATTGCAACTTCAGACCCAGATCCTTCTTTAATAATTTGTTCTGATGCAGTTTCATGTAATTCATTATTATGTTTAATTCTATTAGCTAAAGATTGTAATCTAATTAAATCAGACATATCATATTGATTACTCTGTCCAGATACAAATAATTCACCTAAGTTTTGAGATTTTCTTAAAAAACTATTAGCTCTATCTAAGAAGTAATCTACATCATTAGGTAACCCATTCTCTTTAAGAACATTAATAATTTCTTTTTGAATAAGTTGTTCTTCTTTATTTTCACTTGTTTTAGAGGTCTGAGTAGCAACTTGTGTAGGCTCTGCAGCATCTCTAAAAAAGGGGGTATAACTAATACCCCCGTTTTGATATCTCTTTATCTTCATATTTATGACATCATTTTTAGAAATAACTTAATAATGTTATTATTTAGTTCTCCAACAGCCTTATTGATAGCTTTTTGCTGGTCTAGATATTGTTGCTCATCTGTTTTACGTAAATATCTACCGCCAGATTTATAACTATAAGGTATAAATCTTTGAATAGGAATTTGCTCAGGATTAGTATAATTAATTAAATATGGTTTTGTATCTAATTTGTTTCCTCCAAGCCAAAATCTTCTTTGAGATTGCTGATAAGGATTAACTAAAGCCTCAATTCCATATTTACTTCTATTAGTAGCAATATCTCCAGAATATTTGTAATTTAAATAATCATCGATTTTCCAACCACTATATTCTGGATTTTTACCCTCATTCTGTTGCCAATTATAGAACTCATTAATTTTACTATTTCTAAAATTAGTCAACCAATTACTGAAATCTCCAGCAGCCTTTTGTTGTGCTAATTGAGCTTGTAAAGCTTGTTTTTCATTTAGATCCTTGGCATAGTCTCCTCTTAACTGATAAATAAGATTCTTAACATTTTGAGTTTGTTGCGTAATCTTATTAGCATCAGCCATATCTAACTGAGCTAAACCTTGTGCTCAACGGTTTCTATTCTCATTAGTTATCTGAGTTCTAATATTAGCGTATTGTTGTTTTTGAGCAAGTAACTTATCATTATATTGATCTATCATTTGAGAAAATTTAGCATCTCTTTCTCCTTCTAATTGATCAACATTCATATCTCTCATAAGTCTTTCTGCTAATACTTTATTTGGATCACTAGTCGATGTCTTATATTGACGCATACTTTTAATGCGATCATTATACATTCTATGCAACCCATTATCACTAAATCTAGAGTAAAACTCAGTAGGCATTTGTTGTTGAGAACCTATCATTCCTTTACGAATGGCATCTTTCATTTTTTGGGTAGTACGATTGATACCTATTGTAGAAGTAATAAAGTCTCCTATTCCCATTACCATATCAGGATTAATATTAAATCCTTTTCCTTTGCCATGTCCAAAAGCTGTATAATCAGAGTTATCTGTATTATATGAGGATCTGTTTAAATTAGACAAAGTTCTACTAGTAGAATCATTAAGTAATTCTTCTTTTGAATCTAACCTTCCTTTAAACCCAAGATTATTATTAATTTGAGCCATTTTAGCATCATTTAAAATTGAATTATACTGATTCCTCACTACAGTATTTTGAGGTGATTGAACAGCTTTATTTAAGCTTGTAGAAGCACGTTTAATAGGAGTTCCAACAACAGCAACTGGATCTACTTGTACATTAATCGGATTATTATTTTTATCTAGCATATAATCAGCTACACTAGTTCAATTTTGATCTATTGGAGTACTAAATGTAGGATACTTAGTACCAGGTTGTGCTTTTATAATTTTACCGCCTTTTTTATAAAATACTGGATTATTCTCTGGTTTATAATACCAGAGATGTTGTGGTTGATTACTAAATATTCCTAAGTTAGGAGCTAAGTTAGAATAGATTGGCATTGTAATAGGTCTCCGTTTTAGAGCTGTAACAGATGTAAACATTTCAGGTCCTCCGAAAAATCTTTGAACTTGAGAAGTTTGTTTATCTGCATAGTTCTTAAAATAAGGATTGCTTCTATTAGTTTTTGCATCTCTAGTAGCAGCAGTCTTATTCCAATTTCACCAACCCATATCATCTGGATTCCTATAAGTACTAGGAAGTTCATCATATTTAAATTGTCCTGTATTAAGTCCTTTACTCATTGAAGACTTCCAAGGTTTTTTCCAATTGAAATTTACATTAGAGGAACGTTTAATACCATATTCAGAAAGTAAGTCAGTAATATTATCTGTTTTAGCTTTACCTAACTTTCCAATAATTATTTCTTCTAACTTTTCAGTTTTTTGATTTTTTGGAAGTGAATTGACCGACTCAATCTCAGAACGACCTAATTTAATAGTAGGAAGATTTTTATTATTAGTTGGTTTTAAGGTAACCATATCAGAGTTTCCTCCTTTTAATTTTGCACTTCCTGTGTTACGTTTTAAATTAGCAAAACCTCTAACTCCATTTAATACAGTACGAACATCTTTAATAGTTCATTTACCATCTTGAATATTTTCTCATGCAGTTGCTAATCCAGATGCAGCACTTCCAAAACTAACTCCTCTAGTTGCTCACTTAACAGCATTTGCGACAGCCTTAGATTTCTTTAAAGCTTTAGCTATTTTTGCTGCCTTAGCTCCTGAGCCAATCCCAGGAAGTAAAGTAGCTGCATCTAATCCTAGATTAAGTGCTAAATTACTAACATCGCCTCAATCTAATCCATCTCTAGCAATATCTGCTCCAAAACCAGTTAATGAACCTACTGCACCAACTCCAGCTCCAGCAACATTGCCAAATCCTGGTACAAAAGTAGCACCTAAAGAAGCAGCATCTGCAACTAAAGCTGCAATTTCAGCTTTGTCAGCAGCAGTTAATTGTGTACCATCTCCAATAGTTTTTTCTTCTCCAGCAGCGCGAAGTTTTTTATCTGATTGTTGAATTGCTTGTTTACTAGCTTTTGCACTATTAACTCTATTTGCAGCAACTCCTCCAATTTGATATTTAATAACTCCTCCGTTTTTATTACTTGGAACTCTATAAGCTAAACCTAATTGTTCTAAGCCTTCAGGAGTAGTAATACTTCTTAGAGCAGAATTACCTCCTGTTCCTGAATATTGCTGTTGATACTTACCAAGCGTTTGAGTTTTAATTAAATCCTGAAATAATTGATATAAATCAGGATATTTTTGTCCAATAATTGGATTAAACTTAGCATGACGAGTACTAATTGTAGCTATATATGGATTTCTAATAATATCACTAATATATCCCTTAACTTCTGGATCTCTTAAGATTTCAGGATGTTGCTCAATATATTGTCCTAAACGAGAATCAATATTCCAATAATAATTTCTCATACTATCTTCAGATCCAGGTAAACGACTATTTAATGTATAGTTATCATTTCCTGGGCTTTCGTCATGAAAATAGTATAATTGAGTTTGAGGATTATAATACAATGTAGCTCTTGTTTGAGGATTTGAAGCATCTCCAGTACTTGCTACTTCTTTATATCCTCCAGTATTTCCTATAGTATAGTAACTATTAAAAGCAGTTGTAGGATTATTTTCATAGTAAGAATTAACTATATTTGGATCTAATTGCTCTTGTAAAGTATTATTATAATTAATTCTTTGTTTAGTTAAAGGATCAATATATACTCTTTCTGCTAAAGTTCTTAAAGGGTGTCCATAGGGATCAAACTGAGAAGAATCTTCAGGATTGTAATTAGGAAAATAATCATAAACTAAAGGATCACCTGCTTGTCTAACATAGTTACCAGTTAGATCTGCAGCATATCGATTTGGTTGAAAATACGGGGACCACATTGGATTACCTTCTGAATCAACAGAAGTACTAAACCATGGAGATCTAGAACGATTTTCATCCCAATATTGTTTAATAATTGAAGAATTACCAGCAGTTCTCTTATTATCTGCTACAAAATCTAAATACTTTTGAATTTTAGATAAACTATCTTGGTCATCACCCCTATATACTTTTCCATTAATAACAAATAAACCAGAGTCATCTGGAATATAATCCGCATAACTTCCATATTTTCTTTTAAATTCATTATTAAGTCATGCATCTCCAGTTCCAATATATGATAATAATTCTGGATTATTTATAGTTACATTCCCATTTGAATCAACGTTAAATAGGTTATAGTACTTATCATAATCTCATCCTGCTTTACTTCAGTTTTCTTTTGTTTTCTTAAGTTCTTCTTGTGCAGGATCTACTTCTTTTTGAGCTTGAACAGGTTTACTTCCTCCTAAAAAGATACCAATATCATCTAATGCCATAGCATCTTCATCCGTCCAATTTCCTTGTTCAAGCCTAGATATAATATCTTCTATGCCTTGCTCACCATATTTATTGTAAAAGTCTATATAAGCTTGCTTATCTAAATCATTATAGCCTTTAAATTGATCATTATCCCCATAACCTGCAATATCTTTTAGACTACGAAGTCTTCTAGTTGCTTTTAGATTATTAGCTCCATTTATATAAACTCTATTTCCATTTACTAATTCAAAATCTCCAGTATCTTTATTACGCTTATATTCCATAGTAATATCACTAGACCAATCTCTAATATTAATTGGATCTAATGCTTCTACTGGCTTTTTATATTGAAAATCCTTTAAAGCATGAACTGCATTTCTTGCAGTATTTTCTTTTCCCCTTCATAGATTTCCAAAACTTCTGCCAAGTCTACTTCGACGTTTACCTAAACGTTCTGCTTGATTATTAGTAACATCAAACTGTACTCCTTCTAATCTATCGGCACTAGAATCATATGATAAATTAGCACCTGATCTTAGAGCATCAGTTATTTTACTAAATTGATATGCAGTATCTTGATCTAATGTTTTTCCATAAGAAGACATCTGATTTAGAAAATCATCATCAACCTGATATTGATTACCATCTATAGTAAAAGTGCCGTATTTTTGAGTAGGAGTAGAACCGCCTTGTTGATATTTAATTACTTGTGCCATTTTATCACACTTACTTTATATATAAAAAGGGAGATTGATCATGTCAAATCTCCCTTTTATCTAATGATCATTAAATTACTTTTTGCCGAAAAACTTATTTTTCATTTCTCCGCCATTTTCTTTTTTAGCGCATTTCTTACGACCTACTATTTTTCCACCCTTTTTGAAAACTGGTTCTCCTTCAGGAGCTTGACCTACAGGACCCTGCGGGCCTTCACTCATAGCTTGCTGTAAAAGTGCTAAAAAGCCTTCACATACTTGCATTGCTGCCTGGCAATCTTGTGCCTGTAATGCTTGAGCTGCCATCTCTGCTAACATTTGTAGTGGATCTTGTCCACCTTGTGGACCAGCAGGTGCTACAGGAGCAGGAGCGGGACCGCCTTCTTGATACTTTTTAACTTTCATAATTTAAATTATTTTAATTTTTATAGATATCTCATAACTCTATGATTGTCATATATTCATTTAATGCCCAAAGATAACACTTTAGTTCTTAATATCCAAATAAAATTACTAAAATTTTCATTTACACTAAATTTTTATGAAAACACTTGCTACATTAGCAATATTATATTATCTTTGTTCCACAACCCAAGAGTATAAAATGAGTCTATTTCATTCTCTTTGGAGATGCTAGATTAAACATGAGGCAATATAGGGTTATAAAAGATAGTTAGTATCTTTTAAGGAGAGTAAGAAATTACTCTCCTTTTCTTTATCTATTTAGGAGATTCGATAAACTCACTTGGACGATTATCCTGTTCATTTATATATTTAAAGATCTTTTTTCCAAGTTTAGCATAATCAGAATCAGCTTTACTTTTATTAGCCTTTTTTGCTAACTTTATTAGAGTTCTAGAATTTTTTCTTGAGAAAATACGTTCACCACCAACCAAATCCATTTGAGGTTTTCCATCAGATCCAAGAATATACATTTTATCAATTTCTTCTTCATCTATATCCTCTTCAAAGTCTAATTCGTCTCCAATCTGAATTCCAGAATTAGCATTAACTTCTAATACATATTTAGTTCTTCCTTCTTCATCTTCAGGAGTAGAAATAATTGGTTCAGAACTATGAGCTTTACCTAATACTACATTATAAACTTCATCATCTTGATTTATAAATACTAAATCAATATCGAATTTCATTTCCTCTGTATTAAATACTACTTGACCTTGATCTTCAGGCATTATAAATAACATACCCTCGTCATCATCCATAGATTCTACATTACCTAAACCTTGAATTCTTTCTTCTTCCGTTTCTGCTATTAGAACTTTATATTCTTTATCTGCTATTTCTATTTTTACCTCTTTCATTATTTCACACTTTTAATTAGTCCACTTCTATCATCTGTATTCTTTAATAGTTCATGACAAACTAATTTTCCAGCTTCAATTGCAATTTTGTTGGATGAATCTTCTTGATATGCTTTATATAAAGCCTCAAGTTTATCAGTAAATTCTTTTCTAAGTGTCCATTCTTCCTTTTCAATTTCTGCTGTCTGAACAATTCCTCCTTCAGATTGTGCTACTACAGGAATTCCTTTTTTAGTAATTTGATCTTTTAATTCTGGATTTACATTTTCTAAATGATGTTTATGTGCATGTAAGTTTCCTTCAGGAATTAAATTCATTTTTCCACCAAGTTGATATTTTTGTGGTTCTTGTGTTTCTGTAGATTTGGTTGATCAGGAACTAATAAGCTTTCTTGCTTCATCTAATTCTGGAAATTTCATTCCGTGTTTAGCTAATGAGTATAATTGTTGACCTCCTGAAAATCTTAATTGATTTTGAGTATTAAGAGACATTGCAGCATCACTATCAAGTCTTTTTTTGTTAAAGTCAGTTATATCTGCCTTCTTATTATACATAGATCAAGCATTAGCTATTTGTTTTTCTTTCTTTCTTTTTCCAAATAATATACCTTTTCCACCTAAATCAGATGCAGCCTGTTCTTTATTAAAAGAATAATCAGACGCCACACTACTTCTATCAAAATTGTGTTTAGTTAACTTACTACTAAATAAACTTGCAGCGTTTCCAATAACAGGAATACTACTAATAACTTTATCTCCTGTAGATACTCCATCAAGCTTTTTACCTGCCATGCCTGCTATGCCTCCTAATAAATCATCAGCAGCACCTACCACCATTCCTATTGGCCCTAATTTATCAGTAACTGATCTAATTCCAGATTTAATTGCAGCAGCTTGTTCTCCTCCATTTGGTCCTCCAATATTTCCAATAGCTCCTAATACTTGAGAAGCTATATTCATACCTGTAGAACCCATAAAGTTTCCAAAACCACTTGTTGGTTTTGTTAAGTTTAATGACGATGCTGAGCTTTTAAACTTTGGCATATCCTGTTGGATTGTAGTTGAAGATTTTTTCATGAAACTAGATTGAGGCATGCTAGGCATAAGATTTTTATTTACCTTACTAAGCATATCTACATCCATAATTCCTGCTACTTCTCCTCCAGTAATTAACTTATTTATTTTTCTATATTTATACATATCCTTGAGTCATTATTGTATGTAAAGCAGAGATGGTAGCTAATTGAGTTCCATTATATCTAACTCTAATAATCGCATATTTATCTCTTACTCTTGTAGATTTAAGAGTCTCATTTTCATAATATATTGGCTGAATAACTGTATACCACATATCATGATTATAATATATATTTCCTAACCTTCTGCCATACTCTTTAATATTTAAACAATCCTGATGTACTAATAACGAATATTCATTACGCATATTATCTCATGTAACAGTTGTATAATATTCCTTTTTTGTATTTTTATCATCGTCTTTATCTAATAAAATCTTAGGAAAAATATTTGTAATACTCTCTCCCTTTTTAATTGAAGAATAAATATTTTCTTTATCAAAATCGTATACATCTCCAACAATTTCTATTTCGAGAGATTCTGGTTCTACATTATTAGAAACAATAACTAAATTATCAAATATTTTATGTAGTCCAGCTGGAGTATTAACAACAAATTCAAATTCGAATGGTTCTTGTTTATCATACCATTTAGTTGGGAATATTCTTCTCTTTGAATCTGGATTATTATAATCTACTTCATCAATATTTCCAGCTCTACCGTGTAAATATATATTGTTTAATAAAGCTTTTCTTCATTTATTTTTTTCCTCTGCGGATTTTAATTGATTTTCAGGAATAAGTAAACCTATATCATAAGATCTAGTTGCAGCAAATACTAAATAATCATTATTACTTACTTTAGAACTATTATATATTCCTTTATATTTAGATAAAAG
>ERZ772861.1644-NODE-1644-length-17471-cov-3.245464_pt1 | contig 17471 bp, 17 predicted proteins | sample MGYA00512135_ERZ772861 | MGnify/ENA primary metagenome ERZ772861 (study PRJEB29015, sample SAMEA2737700) | human gut metagenome | biome: human gut; feature: human-associated habitat; material: faeces | place: China | collected 2012 ...
GTGGTCTGTGCAAAATATACCAAGAAAATCAATACCGCATATATTGCAGAAAAAATCATTCCTATATTTGCAGATACACGTTGTTCCTCTGCGCTTTCATGGTGAAAGCCAGCCGCCAGCATGATATAGCCTATCGGTAAAAACATACATACAAGGTATGAACTAAATGGAAAATCTACTATCATAAACATTGCAAATAGGAAAACGGTTAATGTCACTATTGCTGCACCTATTTTAGGTATTAGCTTATTCATCTCTTCCTCCTATAAATCCCGAGTTGTATAACAATAATCTAACACACATTTCTTAAAAACACTACATGAAGTGGTCTGCTAAAGGGCAATGGGTTCATCAAATTGAACTGCCTGAACAGAACCTGTTCTTTTAACTCCTTCGTCACCTGATATTCCTTATCACTGTAATTGCGGAAGAAACGTCTCACATAGGTATGTGGAAGATGTTCCACGGAGTCTTTTGTATAGATGCCTTTTCTCGCGATATCCAGTACATGCGTATCTATATCCGTTGCCAGCACCTGTGTATCCCAGTTAGGATAATCTAACCCCAAATAATCCATACACAGCATTGCCAGTGTATAGGGTTCTTCTCCCGTGGAAGAAGCTGCACACCAGATATGCCAGTCCCTACTATCTGCTTCCCACCTTGCCATCTGCGGAAATACATGCTCCTTCAGATACAGGAACTGTTCATGTTCCCTCCAAAAATAGGTATGGTTGGTCGTCAGGGCGTTAAGCATATATTCTGCTTCTATACCCATTGGACAATTCTCTACCACATCCAGAAACTGACTGTAGGATTCATATCCATTCTTCTGCAGATAATTATCCAGCCTGCCCTGAATCAGTATTCTCTTGGCACTTAGATTAATTCCTGCTTTACGCTTCATATATTTCACGATTCTCTGAAATTCGTCATCCGTAATCATGCAGAAGATTTCTCCATTCTATTATCAGTCAATTATGCACATTTTAACAATTATTACAAATAATTATAGCACCTTACGGAAATATTGTCAAAATTTGATACAATATCTATCCATAAGATGCTATATGCTAATTATCTGTATACAATTTTGGCTGCCAGTTCATCTGCTGTCTTCTGATCCAGCAGATTGGCAATGATCTGTAATCCAAAAGCAATCGCTGTACCCATGCCACGGCTGGTAATTACATTGTCTGACTGTGTAACCGGATCATAGGTCACTTCCGCTCCAATCAGTTCTGCTTCCATTCCCGGATAGATACATGCTTTCCTGTTCTTCAAAAATCCCAGATGTCCAAAGATCTGCGGTGCTGCACAGATAGCGCCGATCAGTCTGCCGCTTTCATAGAAGCGCCTGAGCTGATCTGTCAGTGCCTTACACGCTTCCAGATTCTTCGTTCCTGGCATTCCACCCGGACACACCAGAATATCAAAACTGTCAAAGTCCAGCCCCTCTATCGCTGCGTCCATATCTACATTAATATGATGGGCTCCCATGACCTGTTTTTGTCCATCTATGGCTACACAGGTAACTTCAATGCCGGCTCTCCTTAAAAGATCCACCACTGTAAGAGCTTCTATTTCCTCATATCCCGTTCCAAAAAATACCGCTGCTTTCTTCACATTACACATCCCTTTCCTTAAATTATCGTACCTGATATATTTATACACCATTTACTACATTTTTTCAAATACAGGAATATATGCAGGCGGTGCATCTTTTATATCATTTATAAAAGTGCTATACTGTTACTACACTTATAAAATTCAGAAAGGACGTACACCCATGGAAATAGAACGTAAATTTACTTTGAAAGAACTTCCGGCTGACCTGGAATCCTATCCCTGTCATGTCATCGAACAGGCTTATCTTAACACCAGCCCGGTTGTCAGAGTCCGCAAAGAGGATGACCACTACTACATGACTTATAAGGGTAAAGGGCTTATGGCAAGAGAAGAGTACAATCTTCCTCTGGATGAGACCTCTTATCAGCATCTTTTGGCAAAAGCCGATGGAAACATCATTTCCAAAAAGCGCTATGTGATTCCCATTGAGACACCGCAATTTACAGAGGATTATGTTCCTCTGACTGACATGAAGCTTGTCATTGAACTGGATATCTTTGCACCGCCTTTTGCCCCACTTATCATGGCAGAAGTGGAATTTCCCGATATCGACACTGCCAATGCATTTCTGGCTCCTGAATGGTTCGATCAGGATGTCACAAGTGACCCTGCCTACCATAACTCCAATATGAGCAGCCGTGTCTTTGAATAGGTAATGTATATACCCTATTCCTCCACGTCAATCTCTATGTTAGGTCCTAACATACCAAGCTTGAAATGCTTACGGCATAATGCCACATAGCTGTCATTTGCCCCAAGAAATACCTGTTCTCCATCTCTTACAATGCCCTGCTTATTATATCTGGCATTGCAGGTAGCCTTCTTACCACACCAGCAGACTGTCTTAACCTCGCTGATCGTATCAGCTATGGCTATCAGTCTCTGGCTTCCTTCAAACAGATTATTCTGGAAATCTGCCCTGAGTCCATAACAGACTACAGGAACCTCCATAAAATCCACAATATCTGACAGGAAATCTATCTGTTCTTTGGTCGCAAACTGTACTTCATCTACGATAATGCAGTCATATGCACGAATCTGTTCCTCCGTCATCAGTTCCAGCTCTTTTAACAGAATACATTCCATTTCCAGTCCGATTCTGGAACGTATCTTGCGTGCTCCATCCCTCGTATCTGCTTCTGTCTTGCACAGCAAAGCCTTCTGTCCTACCTCTTCATAGTTAAAATGTGTCATCAATGCATTGGCTGTCTTAGAGCTGTTCATTGCTCCATAATAAAAATACAGTTTTGCCAATTTCGTGTCCTCCCATCATGGATTACAGCATAACCCCTGAATCTTCCTTATTCTCTTCAATCTTGTGATTCAGTTTCTCAAACGGTTTACCGCATACTAATCCTATGATAACAGAAACAGGAATGTAGAGCAATAAGTGTCTGATGCAATCCCAATAATAATTCTCATATAATCCACCGACTGTCTCACGGAGCGCATTCATTGCATATGGGAACGGCAGATACTTATAAAGATCCTGATAAATCTGAGGTAATACTTCCATCGGGAATGTGCCGCCTGCACCCGCTACCTGAATAACCATGACAACAATTGCCAGTGCCTCACCGACGTTACCAAAGGCAACTGTCAGAGAGTAAATGAACAGGGTAAATACGAAGCTTGCCGTAGCTGCTGCCAGCCAGAACTTGAACGGATACAGACACTGGATTCCTACATAATAGAGATCACCCAGCACAGTAAGTAAAGTCTGTAACTGTCCAATCAGGAAGAAAAGCACATATCTTCCCACATAAGTCTCCACTGGCTTCACATCTGTCATTCCTTCAATCGGATGCACCTTCACATGTACGATTGCTACCAGAATCAGTGCGCCTACCCAAAGAGCAAGCACTGAATAGAAGGGCGACATGGCAGAACCATAATTCTCGATCTGATATACATGCTCAGTCTCTATCTCAACAGGAGAAGCCATAAAGCCACCGATTGCATCAGGATCTGTGCTCAACAGCTCCATTAACATCTGATAGCTGTCGCCTTCTTTTAAGTCTGTTAAAGTATTCACAGATTCCTGCAGATTATCCTTCATATCTGTGATCAGATCTCTCGTCTGATGCAGATTCACACCCATTACGACCAGACTGTCATTGAATGCTGCCATATCATCCTGCATCTGTGTATAGCTCTCTGATACACTGTTCAGCAAGCTTCTGACACTGCTAAGACTTGCTGCCAGAGACTTGGATATACTCAGATAAGAAGCCAGTCCTGTATTCAACGCACCCTGCGCCTGGGAAATGGCACTTTGCCCTGAGCTGATCGCATCATCTGCTGTCGTGGAATTCTGCGCTGTTTCAGCAGTTGCTGTGACAGAATCTGTCACAACCAGGAAAGAATCCACCAATGCCTCATAGGTATTCAGCTCTGTAATTGCACTGTTGAGTTTGTCAATCAGTACGTCTACCAGAGAATCCGCATTCGTTACTCCCATTGCCTGTAAGCCTGACGTATCCATCAGTGTATCTGCTGCTGTGGTCAACACTTCCGCCAAAGTACTGACAAAAGTCGCATTAACCTGCTGCTGCACCGCAGTTTTGGCTTTTGCCGTGATCTTAGGCGCAATGGCATTCTTCTTCTCATTCTCATAGTAAATGATCTCTGGATGCTGCACATCATCTGACAGGAAGCTTACCAGATCAGAAGTAAAATCATCCGGCATAATCAGAGCTGCGTAATAGTCTCCACTGTATACACCATCAATGGCTTCCTGTGTCGTATCTGTAAAGACCCATCCGATAGTCGTATTGGCTTCCAGCGCAGAGATCACCTTATCACCCATGTTAAAATATGTACCTTCTATATCTACACCTTCATCATCGGATGCCACAGCAACCTTGATCTTGGATGTGGATGCCTCTCCATATGGGTCCCAGTTCGACAGGATATTGAACCACGCATACAAGGAGGGCAGTATGATCAGACCAAGCATAATAACAACAGCTACTACATTGGTCTTGATCCGTTTAAAATCCGTAATAAAAATCTGACATATATTCTTCATTTCTGCTTCTCCTCTTAGTCTCTCACTTCATCCTGGGATTTTGGACGCCTTGATGCTGCTCTTGCCTTGCGCATTGCTGCATAATCCTGCGCATCTTTGCGCTGCACATCATCAATCACAGGAGTCGCTGCTGCCTGTCTGCCCAGAGTCGCTACATACTTTCGGATGCTTTCCACCAGTTCTTCCTCTGCCTGTGTGAGTTCATCTGTGTGATGCTGCTCCACTACCGGCTCTTCATGTACTATTGCCTCTTCTACTACTTCATGTATCTTGGGCTTTCGCACAATCGCCTCTTCTACTACTTCCGGCTTTCGCACAATCGCTACCGACATGGGGAATATTGGTGAACAAACGAATGCCACTTTTGACTTTCTCCACAACAAGATTATCGTCTATCAGTCTCTTGATATCTGCATCCTCGTCCTTAATTCCCAGTTCTTTTAACTTCTCCTGCATCTGATAATCCATATACTCCACAACGATCAGATATAGGGAAATGGCAAACAATGACACGATCCAAAGTACAAGAAATACGACCTTGGAGCTGTCGAGCTTGAACATAACAGTCAGGAATATAAGGGGAATAATGATAACCAGTCTGATTCCAATTTTGATTCTCTGTTGATTCTTCTCATGGATTTTCTTCTCATACTCCATGATTTTTTCAAATGATTGTTCTTTTGTATCCTGCATATTCTATCACCGCCATTTCCTTTACATCAATTGTGTATCTTCCATACGTTCCTCAATGAAATGGTTGACTTTCATAAAAGGCTTACGGATAACTAACCCTACTACCAGTGAAGCCACTGCAAAGATCAGCAGCTGACCCATATATATGCTGTAATCATTCTCATACATGCCGCTGATTGTTTCACGCATGGCATTGATCGCATATGGGAATGGGAAGTAACGATAAATTGCCTGAAATATATCCGGCAGAAGCTCTATCGGGTATGTACCACTGGAACCTGCAATCTGAATAACCATGATAACAACAGCAAACGCCTTACCAATATCACCAAAGGAAATGGTCAGCGTATAAATCATCAGGGTAAAAGTAAAGCTGGTCACTGCACCGATCAGATACAGCTTACCCGGTTCATGGCACTGTACGCCGAGCAGGTTCAGATCTCCATAAACGCATATCAGAGACTGCAGCTGTCCTAATAAGAAGAACAGAATATATCTTCCAAAGAAAAGCTCATAATCCTTTGCATTCTGATAAGACCCCTTAGGTACTACTTTTACCTTCATCAGGGATACCAGGATAATCGCACCTACCCACAGGGCAAGTGTTGTATAGAATGGTGTTACTGCGGAGCCATAGTTGGTTGTCTCATAGACTGGCTGTGTTGTTACCGTTACCGGCTGGGAAAGGAATTCTCCGTAAAGGGATGGATCATTCTCCATGATCTCCATAAGCTTCTGATACTGTTCACCATCACTGACACTCTCCAGCTGTGTAATGATATTGGTGAGCTTATTTGTTGCATTGCTAAGTATTGTCTGTGTTCCTGCCAAAGCGTCATTTCCTGCTAACAGTGATGCACTGATACCATCCAGCACATCTCCCATGCCGCTGACATCTACGCTCTGTCCTGAAGGCAGGGCATTAACGGTACGGTCAATAGAACTGTTCACGCTTCCCGCTGCCTGCTGTACCTTGGAGCTTAAATCTCCATAAATCTCCTGATTCAGAGATGGAATCTGTGCTACAGCCTGATCAATTCCGGCACTGATGATCTGACGATTGGCATCTGCAATCGCGCCTGCTGTCAATTCTACCTTCTTGGAAGTATTGGCAGCCTTGGATGCTGCTTCCTTGGCTGCTGATGCTTTGGTAGACATATTCTTGAGACGATCCTGCAGACTGACAATCTGATTGTCTACGCCATTTCCCTTATACTGCTCCAGATCATTTGCTAAATCCAGTGCAGTAGAAGATATCGTACTCATATTGGAAGCTGTTGAATTGAGGCTGTCTGCAATCAGTGTGGGATTCTCGTTCTTCGCCAGCTGCTGCTGTGCAACATTTACAGCATTGTTCGCCGCTGTCACTGCCACTGCCATTTTATTCAACTTCACGCCAATTGCTGTATTCGCTGCATTAGATGCTGTATTTACACCGGACTGTAATTTATCAGCAGCTGCTTTCGCCTCACTTTTTGCAGTATTGGCTGTGCTGTTAATGCTGTTCATAGTCGAGGTCAGCTTAGAGACTACCGTCTTCATATCCAGTACTGTATCTGACAAAGAGGTGTTACATTCTATGAAAGATGACAATAATGCATTATAGCTTAACAGATTATCATTTACAGAATTAAGCTGTGTCAGCAGCTGATTATACAGGCTTCCGTCATCATCGCCTGCAATCGTATCCAGATTCTCAGCCAATGTCGTTACCACCACTTCTGTAAATTCCTGATTAATGCTCTGCTGCAGTGAAGATGTTCCGGAATCCGTGATCTTTACTGCAATTGCATTCTTTTTCTCATTCTCATAATATAAAATCTTAGGGTGCTCCATGCCGTTGGCAAGACAGTCATACATACTCTGGCTGAAATCTTCTTCCATGATCAAAGCCGCATAGTACTCGCCGCTGTACACGCCATCAATTGCATCCTGAGGTGTTGCCGGGAAAGTCCAGCCCAGCTTATCATTCTCCTCCAGCTGTTCTATAACTGCATCACCCATATTCACATAGGTTCCATCATCTTTCGTATAGCCTGCATCACTGGATGCCACTGCTATGGATACGTTACCTGTATTCGCATAAGGGTCCCAGTTGGAATAAATATTGAACCACGCATACAGGGATGGAATCACGCATAATCCTAATGCAATTACCAATGCGAGAATATTCTTGCCAAGTCCCCGCACATCATCTTTGAAAATCTGAATTATGTTCTCCACAATACAACTCCTCTTTCTACTATTCTATGATGTGGCTGCTTCGCCACCCATTTTTCTTTAGTCTGTATCACAGTATAACACGTACCTTTGCAAAAAGAATTAGACATTCGTTCGCAAATGCCTAAATTTCGTTACAACTGTTACTTATATTTTAGGATATTTGTAAAGGCAATTCAATATATTGACTGATTTTTGTTCTACTATCTAATATATTACACTCTTCTCATGTTTATATGAAACTATAAGCAAAAATAAGATGCCCTGTGACATCTTATTTTTACTCTTCTATAATTCATCATAACAGTCTGCCAATAAATTTATCCCCATTTTTATGAACTAAATGTGTTGGTTCATCAGCGGCCCAAATATCTGTATCCCATGCAACTTCTCTATAATGCTTAAGCATCTTTGCCGTGGTATCAAATGCAGTAATAAAAGCAGCCTGTGTTCCTGTTTCACATCTGCATAAATCTTTGATAGCATTAACCCTATCTAATGTAAATGGTCCTGTAGAATGGTACGCTTCAATAAAAATAATTCTCTTCTGGGAGACATCATATAAAATTATGTCCGGGAGATTACCAGACTTGGATAAAACATATATTCCAAGTTCATTTAATCTATCATTTTTCTGCCATAAATCTCTATCAACTGCATCTCCTATATAAAGAAGTTCTGGCTTACTCTTAGACACTAATGGAATCAGCATCTGTAATATTTGCACTTGAAGTTTATTATGCTCTGATTTTTTTAGAGCGATGTCTATACCTTCATACTCAAATCTATAATCACGTTCTACTTCTTTTGTCTGTTTAAGATATTCCGCATAAGATGTATGGGTTGCATTATAATCAGCCAGCTTTTCTTTCGACTGATTTGTCCCATATGTCCGAATTAATGATGCAAAATAAGAAGTAAAACGATATGAATTATCTTTATCATTAGTTGCCAAACCTGCCTTTGGCTCTAATATACCTGCTGATACCCATGGTTTAATTGTATCCTTCCTGAAAGTTTCTCTGGAATTTTCTGCATAAGGCGCTTTATCCAGTCCCGCTTTGTTAGGAAAATTTTTATTGATAAAATCTACAATATGATGTGTCCCATGATAATTTTCTGATGCATTCCTCCATTTCTTACCGGTACACATCTCTGCCAAAGCAGCCAATGTCATAACGCTTCGTGGATTTGTTAAATGCGATGGCATATCTATGCTTATAAGAATGTCTTTAGCATCATTAAGACATTCTTATTCATATCTATCTACGTGTTGCTTCATTTTGTTCTCTCCTTTGCAGCGGTAACTTATTCAATTCCCCAGCATTTACTTGTGTGCTTCCATTTATTATCCTATAATATATATCATAGTCATCCGATGTAAGGATTCCATTTATCCATTCAACTTCGTCTATAGATAAAGGGGTTCCATTTGAATGTACAAGATAATTAACATGATTTTCAATAGATATGTACTCATTGTCTCCGCTTTGATAATACACACATGATTGTAGTCGTCTAGGCTCTTCCTTGGCTGAAAGTCGTCTAAGCAACACTGTATTCCTATTAGACACCAAAAGCTTTTGTTCCGTAATGTCTACGTACTGCGCCTTTGATGTATTCGCAGGAAAAACAAACTGTCCATTTACAATATTTGCTGCCCTAAACATTGGAATATATCCTCTCCTTTGAACAGACGCTATTACATTTTTATTTCTAAATTCTACGACCGGACCCGTCTTAAAAATATATCCCAAACTTTCAAAAGTATCTGCCGTATGAGACATTTTTGTAATAATCTGTATGTCTTCTTCACTCATTGGAAGCAGTAAATATTCATCAACACCTATCCCTTTAATCAAATGAGCCGGAACTTCCATCTGTATTGGATCCAATTGGAAACTATTATCAGCATTGTATATATTTATAAATTGAGATTGATTTTTACCTTTTATTCCTGCTGTTATTAATGTTTCCTGTAATACATCTTCATTATTAAAAATATCATCACGATTCTCAAATAATAATAAGTCAGACAAATTAAGATTCTCCAGCAAATATTTTCTAGCTAGCTTATAATAATTTCCCGATGTCCATGAACGCGGTGTAATAAATACAAAATGCCCACCTTTTTTTAAATTATTAATTGCCTTACACATAAATAAACTATATAAATTAGGCTGTCCATATACATACTGCTCCATAATAGCAGACTCTTCTGAATTTTTACGCATTTTTTTATATGGTGGATTACATATTACAATATCATATAATCCTTCTTCATTAATAGTAATATAATTATCTGTAGATATCGTAACATCTAAACTTCCTTGAGCCTCTAGTACAAACTTTTTAATTAAAGCTACTGTTTCTTTGAGAACAGGTAAAACTTCTTCATCATTTTCAATAAAACGAATATCAAAACATTTACATAAATCATTTTCTACGCAATACTTAATAACAGCAGCAGTAAGCATTCCATTACCTGCCCCTGGCTCCAAAATAGATAAATGTTCTGCTACCCCAGAAGCCCTTACTGCCATAAACTCTGCAATAGATACAGGCGTGAAAAACTGCCCTTTATTTTTCCTGTTTACTTTATCATGCGTATCTATATATTTTTTAGTATTATTTATTATAATATCCAGCATTTCTTTATTCCTCTTATATTTTATTATACTATTTTGAACAAAGGCGGTCAACAAAGCTGAATATGAATAACAATATTCTATCCAACAATTAAAATATGTTAAAAAACTTCTGATTATAAAAAAAGGATAGATCCTTTTGATCTATCCAAATTACACTGCGGATAACAGGACTTGAACCTGCACGGTCTCCCACCAGAACCTAAATCTGGCGCGTCTGCCAATTCCGCCATATCCGCATGGTCTTCCTAACCGGAAGACGCTTATTCATTATAAGTAAAAATTGTATAAATGTCAATTCTTTTTTTATATGTACATCCACTCTATTGTAACTATTCAGAACCACATGCGCAAAATCGCTGTTTCACAGCTTTTCTTTTGCTTATGTGGTTACATCGCCATATAAATTGTGTCAAATATGCTTATAAATAAGCATATTCCGACTCAATTTGCATGGCTCTGAATAGTTACACTCTATTACAGACGTATTTCTACAAAAATAGCATAAATTGCCTTGATTGCAGCTTCGAAATCTTCATTGGATACGCCGATAATGATGTTCAATTCACTGGAACCCTGATCAATCATTCTGACATTTACATTGGCGTGTGCCAGTGCAGCAAAGATGCGGCCTGCTGTACCTCTGGTTGCTTTCATGCCACGTCCAACAACTGCAATCAGTGCCAGATCAGACTGAATATCAATATGATCCGGATTAACGGCTTTGCTGATACCGGATAGGACATTCTGCTCTTTTGCTTCAAATTCGGACTGATGTACCATTACACTTAATGTATCAATACCGGATGGCATATGCTCAAAAGAGATACCGTACTCTTCAAATACCTGAAGTACCTTACGTCCAAAACCGATCTCGGAGTTCATCATATCTTTTTCTATATTAATAGAAGCAAAGCCCTTCTTACCTGCAATACCTGTAATGACATACTTGGATTTCTGGCAGGTGTTACCTACGATCCATGTACCCTCATCTTCCGGTGCGTTGGTATTCTTGATATTGATAGGGATGCCTTCTTTTCTGACCGGGAAAATAGCATCCTCATGAAGTACGGTTGCACCCATGTAAGACAGTTCACGTAATTCGCTGTATGTAATGATATCAATTCCTTCTGGATTCTTGATGATACGGGGATCTGCGATTTTAAAGCCGGATACATCTGTCCAGTTCTCATATACATCAGCCTGTACAGCCTTGGCTACGATAGAACCTGTGATATCAGAACCACCTCTGGAAAAAGTCTTTACTACGCCGTCAGCCATAGCGCCGTAGAAACCTGGAATAACAGCTCTCTCTACATTCTCAAGTCTCTTGGGCAATAATTTCTGTGTCAGCTCTGCATCAAAGACACCAGCTTCATTGAAACGGATTGCTTCTGCTGGATCAACGAATTCATAGCCCAGATAATTTGCCATGATAATACCGTTGAGATACTCTCCACGGCTGGCTGCATAGTTAGTTCCTGCCTTTTTCTTGAAATTATCAATAATTGTGTCAAATTCCTTAGTAAGATCCAGATCCAGATTCAGACCATCAATGATCTCCTGATAGCGCTTCTCGATCTGTGTCATTTCCTTCATGAAATCATGATCCTTCTCAGCCAGATCATAGCATCCATAAAGCATATCTGTTACCTTTGTATCTCCATCATAGCGTTTACCCGGTGCGGATGGAACAACATACTTTCTGTTCTCATCTGCATGAATGATCTCACCTACTTTTCTGAACTGCTCTGCGCTTGCCAGTGAGCTTCCACCGAATTTAACTACTTTCTTCATTTTCCAATTACCTTACCTTTCCTTATTTTTCATACAGCCCTTAATTCTCAAAACGGATGCGGTTGATTACGTTGCCCGCTTTCTTTGCACATTCCTCATATGCTTTCTCTGTCATTTCAGAAGTGATGAAACCTGTTTCCTCTTCTGCTACAGAATCTATGAATTCTACTTTACCGAAATTCTCTGTGATCTGCGCTCTGTCTGTTCCTTTTACTCTTACAAAGAAACGTCTTGTGAAATCATCCATCGGTGAAATCTCCAGCTTGTCTTCCTCCCAGATGACCTGTACATGTTTGCCCAGATGTTTTGCACAATCAATGACATCTGCTACGACTGCACTTGCTGTTGCAAGCTTACCGGCGCCTTTTCCATAATACATTGTGTCACCTACCATATTACCGTGTACCAGAATTGCATTGAATACATTCTGTACTGCATATAATGGATTGTCAGCAGTTACCATAAAAGGAGCTACCATTGCATAATATTTTCCATCTATGCACTGGCTCTTGGCAAATAACTTAATTGTAGTACCAAGCTTCTTTGCATATGCAAAATCCATCCTGGTAATCTGTGTGATTCCCTCTACATACAGGTCTGCGAAATCCACATTCTTACCATATGCCAGTGATGTCAGAATCGCAATCTTACGGCCTGCATCATATCCACACACATCAGCTTCCGGATTACGTTCAGCGTAGCCCTTCTCCTGTGCTCTTTTAAGCACTGTTTCAAAATCTGCTCCCTCATTCTCCATCTTGGACAGGATATAGTTCGTTGTACCATTGAGAATACCTGTAATGGATTCTATACGCTCTTGTGCCAGAGAGGTGCATAATGGTCTGATAATAGGAATACCGCCGCCTACGCTTGCTTCAAAAAGATAACTGCAATGATGCTCCTGCGCAATCTTTAAAAGCTCTGCCCCATGCTTCTCTACCAGCTCTTTGTTGGAAGTACATACGCTCTTGCCAAGCTCTAATGCGCGTCTGGTGAAATCATATGCCGGCTTCTCTCCACCCATCGTCTCGCAGATAATAGATACTTCTTCATCATCCAGAATCGTATTCACATCATGCACCAGCACATCCTGTACCGGATCGCCTGGAAATTCTCTCAGATCCAGAACATATTTTACTTCGATTCTGTCTCCAAGCTTTCCCTGTATCACGGCACTGTTTCTAGTAAGTACCTCATATATACCGCTTCCGACTGTACCGTAACCAAATATCGCTGCTTTAATCATTCCATATCTCCTCTACTGTTTATATTCAGGGTTCCCTATTTATCACTCTCTCGCCAGAACCTTCACGCTATGTACGCCGTTCTTCTTCTCCATCTCCTGTATCATCTCTGAGACATCTCCCGTTGCCGCCAGAATCTGAATACTCAGAGACAAGGATGCTATCCCGTTAATGGGAATGGACTGGTGAATCGTCAATATATTTGCCTTGAATTCCGCTACTACCTTCAGTACATCTGACAGCAGCCCGGGTTCATCATTCATCTGACAGGATGACGTCAGCGTCGTTCCTTGTGCTGAATCATGGAATGGGAAAATATCATCTTTATATTTATAATAAGAGCTTCTGCTGATTCCGACCATATCCACTGCTTCCTGTACAGATGCAGCCTTCTGTGTATCAATCAGACGGTTTGCCTCGACTACTTTAAGCAGTACTTCCGGCAATGCTCCTTTCTTAACGACATAATATACGTTCGTCCCCTCCATAAAACTTTCGTACCTCTCATTTCTTGTTTCTCGCTCAAAGACATTTGTGCGTCACTGTGATACATGATAGCATAACGCACAAAAAAGTGCAACACTTTTTATTGCACTTTTCTATATGAAATGACTTGCATTTCTATAACCAGAGATTATAATAGTATTAACTTCATATTTTTATGTAAACATGCAGATATAGTTCATCGGTAGAACGCTAGCTTCCCAAGCTGGAGAGACGGGTTCGATTCCCGCTATCTGCTTTTTTATTGCCATGAAGTATCTTAGAGGGGATTGTTATTTCAATGTATGAAAATAGGCACCGTCATTTTGACGCTGCCTGATGATTTCACTCTATTTTTATCTATACCGCTATTCGTAGATGATATATTAAACACCCTCTCATCACCTGCAATTAAAAATTCTTTCCATCTTTCATTTTTTAACTCATAACTTTTCATTATTATTCATACCCTCATATTTTTATAATGGAAGTATGATTGATGTCATATTATTTATGAAAAAAATAGCCTCTACTTCTGGAAGCTACTTCTCAACATATTCTAAATATGCTTTATATTTTTTTATCATTAAATTTTTAATATACTGTTCCATATATTCATAATCTGGATTGCCTGCATCATTTGCTGGTAACATGATTATTTGTCTTTTCATTCTTGTCCCATTAAATTTGTATCCATAATTATACTTAGGCTTCTGCTGTAAAATGATCGCCTTAAAAAATAATAATACATATTTATTATCTGGATATTCTTTTAAATGAAAACGTTTAACATCATCAGAAAAAAGACATTCATATTGATGATAAAAACTAATAGCCATTCCATTTTCAGAATCTGTTGCACCAATAAATGGTCTTTCCCCTAATGTCATATTATAACTTTCTAATCGTTTGCCAGATAATACTGTAAAAATTTTATTTATCGTGAATGGTTTCCATTGTTTTTCTTCTAACGGAACAAGTGAAGTAATATTTATTTGTTGTAGTGCAACTTTTGCAAATGTCACATATTCATCAATTAATTCTCTTTCTTTTTTCTTGCCCAATTCTTCCATAACTACATAATCTGGATTTCCTTGATTGTTTATTGGCAATAAAATAGATTTTCTTGGTAAATCTGTACTTGATAGTTGATTTCCATATGAGCTATCTTTTGTATTATTTTTTATTGCTGTTATCAAAAAATTAGCAATATATTTATTTAATTTAGTATCTTTTAGCTGTAATACATGTACCTTCATATCTAATGATGCTTTATATTTATGGTAAAATGCATTTCCCAAAAATGAAACACTTATAAAATTTTCAAAACACCTATTATTTTTATGTTCCGTTTCCCAAAAATCATCAATTCCGTTATTTGTTGATGTAACTGTTATTCTTGGTACAGATCCCTTTCTAAGATATTCTTTTTTTATGTACGCTCCTGTTGGTACTTGCTTCTGTTCCCTATCTTCTAATTTAAAAATTTCACCTATCTTAAATTCTTTCCATTCCAGATCCTCTAAGTTCATTTTATTCATCTTCCTCAAATAAATATTTTCTTCCTTGCATTATCATTGAAAATTCAAATGATAAATAATCACCAACTGTTTTATCAAAATCTGCATCCGTTGGTATTTCATCATTGAAATAATAAAAACTATGTAACCATTCATCTGTTGCTTCTATGGTCGTTTTTACACAGAATTTTGTATCTGCTTCGATTCTGTCAAACCATACATCTAATAAATGTTGCTTCTTATCTTTTGCCGATTCTGTTTCTATAAGTCCTATATGTGGTGATACCTTATATCCATCATTTTCAAAATTGATAAACTTACATTCTTTATTTGCTGGATGTGGTTCTCCTGCTGTAAAAATCGCTATACATGGCATTACACCAACACCATAAAAGGTATCTTTATTTAATGTTATTACACCTTCTAATGTGTGATGTTTTAAAATATTTTCTTTTACTGCCTGCTCCTCTTTAGTCTTTCCTGTCATAGATGATTGAGGAACAATAACAGCACATCTACCACCTTCAACCAAACTATCTAATAAATGCTCAGTAAAACAGATTTCATATAAATCTGGATTCTTTTTAGATCCCTGTGAATATGGCGGATTCATCATTCCAACAGTAGGACTCTTTAACTGTAATTTATCTGATTCCTGCTTTAAAAAGTTTTCATTTATCAAGTTACTTTTTCCATCACCACGCAAAATCATATTTGTTGTAGCAATCGTAAACATATATGGTTGTAATTCTATACCATGTAATTGTTCTTTTCTTATATGCTTCCTTTGTGTATCATCTTTTGCTTTCTTTAACATCATATGCATAGCCGCTATTAAAAATCCTGCTGTACCACAACAAGGATCTAATACAACATCTTCTGGCTTCAAATCAAGCAATTCACAAAATAATTCTGTTATATGCTTTGGAGTTAGTACAATTCCAAGTGTCTGACCATCACCACCAGAATAACTCATAAATTCACCATAAAATCTACCTAAATAATCTTCTGATGAGCTGGTATATTTTATACTCTTGAAAATCTTTTCATATAAGAATTTTGCATAGTATTTTAAAGGTGTTTCACCTAATGTATCATTAATCTCATTTAATATCTGTGTATCACGAATAATAGAAAACTGGCTTAAAATCTTGTCTAATTTTACTTGTGGTTGCACATTAACACGTTTCAAATTTGACTCAATAGCTTTATATATTTTCTGTCCGTCTGTTTCTACTGTATCGCCTACCAAATTATCTATACTGAAACTTTTCTTTTCAATTTCATTCAATGCAAGCAAAATTCCAGATACAACTAAAGGTTTATCTATGTCTTTTAAATTTCCATAGTTTCTTAAATCTTCGTGTAATGATGCCGCATCTTTCAATATTTCAGCAAGTTCTTTTTCTGTGTTTGTATCTTCCTTTAAAATTTCTCTGGTGTAGTATTCATCTATATTCTTTTCATTGAATGATATAAATGATTCTACATCTGGAAGTTCTCTATAATAATCTGTATCATCAACATATATTGGACTAATCTTGTGTTTCTTTTTATCACCAGATACACCAACTGCAATTATCTTTTTATATGTGGTGTTCTTTGCTAAATGCTTTGCATAAAATAAAGCCCCATTCATAGCATAATCTACTACTGCATTTGTTTCTAAACTGATAACACTACCATCCAAAAATACATGCTTGTCTGTTTTTGGCTTATCTTCTATAACAATTATAAAATCCTTTACAACACCAACATATTCTGGAAAGCCTACATGCCCTGTCCCTTTTTTGCTGGCGGTCTTTAAAGCATCATCTATTTCTTTTATAGAACTTCCTTGTGGATCTAATTCTATTTCTGCATCTTTCAATAAATCATATACCCATAAATCTGTCTTTACTTCTTTTTTAGCCATCTATAACTATCTCCTTTGCCAATTTATATAAAATGCACAAAGTACAATTCTGAATGTAAATATATAGAGAATATTTTACCATAAAATCATACCTTCTGCATTATCTTTTTTTGTGCTACACACCTTGATGCTGATGCATCAATTCCCAGTCTACCACAAAAAAAATTTACCGCTCCAGTAAAAAGCACTGGCATGCTAAATCTTTTTATTTGGTTTATATTTATCTCTTCTGAATTTTTCATTTTTATTAATTGATATTTTAATTTTCTTACCATATTTAACACCTCCCAT
>ERZ772861.1646-NODE-1646-length-17446-cov-6.061814_pt1 | contig 17446 bp, 15 predicted proteins | sample MGYA00512135_ERZ772861 | MGnify/ENA primary metagenome ERZ772861 (study PRJEB29015, sample SAMEA2737700) | human gut metagenome | biome: human gut; feature: human-associated habitat; material: faeces | place: China | collected 2012 ...
TCTCTTGCGAGACCATTCTGGACAACATGGACAAGTGCGTGGAGAACAAGAAGTTTCTCGTACCGGCGGACGGCGTTATCTTTCCTGCCACGGAGGTAGAGTTCAGCGAGGGCGAGAGCGTATTCGATGTCCTTCAGCGCGTCTGTCAGGACAACGCCATCCACATGGAGTCAAACTGGACGCCCATGTACAACAGCGCGTATGTAGAGGGTATCAACAACCTCTATGAGTTTGATGTGGGAAGCCTGTCCGGGTGGATGTACAGCGTCAACGGATGGTTCCCTAACTACGGTTGTTCCCGCTATGCCCTGCAAAACGGCGATGTGGTGAACTGGGTTTACACCTGCGATCTGGGCTATGATGTAGGCGGAGGCTACTCCACTGGAAGCTGATGCCACATCGCACAGCATAGGGAAGTAAGGCTTAAACAAAAGAACTGTATAGAAACACCGCCAGCAAAGCGGCAATCACGCTGCTTTGCTGGCGGTGCTTTTTATCATAGAAGTTCAAAAAATCGACAATTCCATACAAAAAACATCGCATTCACGTAGACCATTGTAGAACGATTATATAACACAAATGCCCAAAAATCGTGTAAAATTAGCATATCAAGAACAAAACAGCGTATGCCCACCGGCAAGAGGCCCGCCGTGGATTACTGAGTGTTGGCTTTCAAAATACACAGGACAGGAGGGAACATCAGTGCCTTTAGTTTGTTACGTTTCGGAACTTGAAAAGAACGTGTCTTTGGACGCTGAACGTTTGCTGCGTCTCTTGGGTGTATCCGGAAAGCTGTCTGGGTTTCACTTTGCCGTGTACATGTTGGAACAGGTGCAGGAGAAGCCGGAGTATGTCCTGCTGATCACGAAAAGACTCTATAGCCAAACGGCACAGTATTTTCATACTACCACCAACTGCGTGGAAAGGAATCTCCGAACCCTTGTGCAGGCGTGTTGGAGACAGCCTGACCACCGCTTACTTGAGCGCATTGCAGGCCACCCGTTGTCGCAGCCACCGACGAACGCGCAGTTCATTGATATGGTAGCCGCTTTCCTCCGCAAGTAAGCTCTACACGGTTTAGCCCCCTCCGTCCACAGCGGCGGCGTATCCCCCTTGCGCTGCCGCTGTGGGTTTTATATAGACTGGCAGCTGCTGTCAAGAGTATTGACCTCGGCTGCGGGCCTATATGCCCATGCTCTTTGAAAAACGCACTTCGCGTGTCATAAAGCAGACAGGTACGTTCGTGCCGGTGTGAGCTATAGGACAGCGCCCGCCATGATCTTCCCATGGGGAGGGAGCGAAACAGGCGTTGTTCAGAAACAGAGCGGCACTCTGTTGGCCACGACCACCGGCGCCCTTAAAGATACTCCCGCATTGGACGCCCTCAAAGCATCGTGCGGCGCACCCATCAGCATGGGCCGGGGTGAGATTCCCGTGAGGCTGGCAGCCACCAGCCGCCTGTTTTGCTTGAGCGTTATTGTCTTACCAGCATTGGGTATGTCCAAATGTGAACAGCTTTATACTGATAGATGAAAGCTGAATTGGAAAAGCCCATCTTTATCAAGGTGGTTTTTTCCAATTCAGTAGCAAGTTCTAAAAGTCATCCTCATAGATTAAACCGGCAGGAGGTGTTGCTGTGTGAAACAAGCTGAGCTGAAGATCATATGCCAATATTCTGCAAACGGAGAGAATATAGAAACGATCTTGTCAGAGTCCTTTAGAATTTATTTGTATCGTGAACTGCAAAAATTTGCGTCAGGGTCGGATTATCATGTATCCTGTTCATGATGAATGGCCGCTTATCTCAGGAGGTTAGTATATGTACAACGAGATAAGCAACCCCATGGATTATCATGTGGCATTATACATCAGATTATCAAAGGAGGATGAGAGCGAAGGCCCTTCGCAGAGCGTCACGAACCAGAAGTCACTTTTAGAGGAATTTACACAAAAGCACCGCTTACAGGTCTATGATACCTACATTGACGATGGCTGGAGCGGCACAAGCTTTGACCGTCCTGCGTTTCAGCGCATGGTGGCGGACATCGAGGCAAAAAAAGTCAACATGGTCATCACGAAAGACCTCTCCCGTTTAGGACGCGATTACATTATGACGGGCCACTATATGGAGCGATATTTCCCCGAACATCGGGTACGGTATATCTCGCTTTTGGATGGCATCGACACCGGTGTGGACTCCAGCGCCAACGATATTACACCGTTTCGCGCCATCATGAATGATATGTACGCCAAGGACATTTCCAAGAAGATCAAGTCCGTCAAGCGGGATAAGCAGCGCAAGGGGCAGTTTATCGGCGGCAAACCGGTATATGGCTACAAAATGCACTCGACCGAAAAGAACAAGATCATCATTGATGAGGAGGTTGCGCCCATAGTGCGGCGGATCTTTGCCATGGCGCTGGATGGCGTTAGCTGCCGCCAAATTGCCGCTACGCTGAACGAGGAGGGCGTCCCTACACCGGCCACCTACTGTGGCTGGAACATGGGCCGCAAAGGACCCTATGCGGGGCTGTGGAGCAGCGAGCGTATTTCCGATATGCTGCAAAATGAGACCTACATCGGCAATATGGTACAGGGGCGGCAAGTGAAGATCAGCTACAAGTCTAAGAAGTGTTTGCATCAGGATCGTAATAATTGGGTTGTGGTTGAAGATACCCATGAGCCGCTGATCGACGCTGAGAGTTTCCGCAAGGTGCGGATGCTGGTGAACAGCCGCAAACGCACCCGAAGCCGTACCTATGATTTTCTGTTGAAGGGCTTGATTTTCTGCCACGAATGCGGTCATCCCTTGGGCGTGCTGAATCGCCCCAACGCCAAGGGAGAAGAGACACTGTATTTCGTCTGCCGTACCTATCAGCGTTTTACCAAGAACAGCGCCTGCACCACACATTATATCAAGGAAAAAACGGTAACGGATGCAGTGATTGCCAAGGTTCGAGAGGTCTGCGAAGACTATTTGACTGAGGAAGCATTGCTTCCCGCTGCGGAAAAGGCGGTGAAGGAGGCGTCGCAGGAGAACAAGACGGCGGCGGAGATCAGCGCTCTGCAAAATAAGAGTGCAAACCTTACAGAGCACCTTGACCGAATGTACACCGACCGTCTTTCCGGTTTGCTGCCGGAGGAGGACTTTCAGCGTATCTTCACCCGTATCAAGGACGAACGGGCGCAGCTGGAGGAACGAATCAAGGAACTTCAACAGCAGCAAAAGAACCCTATCAGCCAAACAGAGCGAGCAAAAGATTTGGTACAAAGATACCTTGATACGGCATACGCCAACCGGGAATTGCTGGTGAGTCTGATCGAGCGGATCGAGCTGACAGCGGACAGGGAGATCATTGTCAAGTTTCGATTTGCAGAGCTTCAGCAGACGGGATAAATCTATCCATATCAATGGTTTGCGCCGTTATGAGCGGCGCGATTTTCAAGACGAAATCACTTACAATAGTTCCCGCGCTACGTCTCCCGCATCGAAAAGCGCGCGCTGCAAAAGCTGGAGGAGGCCATGGGGGAACGGGAATAAAAAAACGCGGGGCGCACAAGCGCCCCGCGCCCGCTCAGGGGGAGAAGCGGGATAGGAGAGGGAAAAAACGCTGCATTATTTGCTCGATCATGCTGCGCGCGGCGGGGGACACCAAATCTGTCATACCATGCGGCAGGCCTCGCAGCTTTCGCAGTCGGGAAACTCCTTGTGATCGTAAGCAATGCCGTTTCTGTCGTAATAGTCCTTGATGGCGGACTTGAACGCCTCCTCGGCGAGCACACTACAATGCAGCTTGTAGGCGGGCAGACCGCCCAGCGCATCGACCACATCTTTGTTCGTGATCTTGAGCGCCTCGTCGATGGTCTTACCCTTGATCATCTCGGTGGCGATAGAACTTGAGGCGATCGCGCTGCCGCAGCCAAAGGTCTCAAACTTCACATCGTCAATTTTGTTGTCTTTGATTTTCAAATACATCTTCATGATATCGCCGCACTTAGCGTTGCCGACCTGACCGACGCCGTCTGCGTTTTCGATCTCGCCGACGTTGCGCGGGTGCATGAAGTGATCCATCACAGTTTCCGTATAAAGAGCCATTGTCGAATCCTCCTTTGTGGGCTGATGTTATAAAATGAACGGTTTCCTGCCGCTGATGAGATCCTTCCACATCGGAGACATCTCGCGGAGATATGCGACGACCTCGGGCACGGCGGCAAGAATGCGGTCAACGTCCTCATCGGTGTTCCATTCGCAAAGGCTCAGGCGCAGCGAACCGTGCGCGACCTCGTGCGGTCTGCCGATGGCCAGCAGCACATGGCTCGGGTCAAGCGAGCCGGACGTACACGCGCTGCCGGAGGAAGCGCAGATGCCCTTCGCGTCGAGCAGCAGAAGAAGGCTTTCGCCCTCGATGCCCTCAAAGCAGAAGCTCACATTGCCGGGCAGACGATTCACAGGGTCGCCGTTGAGCGCGCTGTGCGGGATCTTGGAAAGTCCGGCAATCAAGCGGTCGCGCAGGGCGCTGACCTTCCGGGCGTTTTCATCAATGTGCGCGCAGGCGTCCTCCAACGCTGCGGCCATGCCCATGATGGCGGGGATGTTCTCCGTGCCGGCGCGCTTGCCGCGCTCCTGCGCGCCGCCCTCGATGAGACTCGTGAGGGGAACGCCCTGCCGCGCATACAGCGCGCCGATGCCCTTCGGGCCATGGAACTTGTGCGCGGAGAGGGACAGCATGTCGATGTGCTGCGCCTGCACGTCGATGGGGACATGCCCCGCCGCCTGCACGGCGTCGGTGTGGAACAGCACGCCCGCCTCGCGGCAGACTTCGCCGATCTCGGCGATCGGCAGAATGGAGCCGATCTCGTTGTTGGCGTACATGACGGTCACGAGACAGGTGTCCGCGCGAAGGGCGCTCTTCACCTGCTGCGCCGTGATCGTGCCGATGGCGCCGACGGGAAGAAGCTCGATCTCGAATCCCTCTTTTTCAAGCTTTTTGAGCGTGTGCAGCACGGCGTGATGCTCGAAAGCCGTCGAAATGATGTGCTTTTTGCCCTTGCGCGCGCCGAGACGCGCGGCAGAGAGAATCGCCTGATTGTCGGCCTCGCTGCCGCCGGAGGTGAAGTAGATCTCGCGCGGCGAGGCATTCAGGCACGCTGCGATGCGCTCGCGCGCATTTTGCAGCGCCTCGGCCGCCTGCTGCCCGACGGAGTGCAGGCTCGAGGGGTTGCCGTAGATCGTTTCCATATAAGGCAGCATCGCGTCGATGGCTGCGCGGCTCATCTGCGTAGTGGCGGCGTTGTCTGCGTAAACAGTTGTCATAGGTATCGCTCCTTTGCAATGGATAATTCCTATCTATCAAGTATGTTTATATGATAACGACAAAATCCTACTTTGTCAATAGGAATTTAGAAAAAACCATATTTTCACATTTTCTGAAAGACCGGCGGCAAGGGACAATAAAAAGGAAGGAAGGAACGCTCATTAGAGCGTTCCTTCCTTCCTATGGGGGGTGGAGGAAGTATGCTTACTTTTCAAGCAGCGTCCAGTCGCGGTTCGCGCGCAGGGCGGTCCACTGCTCGTCGCCGTTCTTCTCGGTCGCGGCGCGCTCATAGGTGTGGCTGTTCGTCGCCTCCTGCACGGCGATGTAGAACCAGTCGCCGCTCTTGCAGTCGGGGAAGGTCAGCATTACGCGCTTGGAGAGCAGGTGATCCTCGTCGGAGGGTACACGCTCAAGCGCACGGTTCACAAGCGTCATCATCTCGGCGCGGGTGATGGTCGCATCGGGACGGAACGTGCCGTCGGGATAGCCCTCGATCCAGCCCATCTTCGCGGCGATGGCGATGGCCTCATACGCCCAGTGCTCGGCAGACACATCGGAGAACTTCACACCCTTGACGGGCTTGGCGTCCGAGAACTGCGCGAGCATCGCGGCGAGCTCGGCGCGGGTAATGGCCTCGTTGGGACGGAACGCGCCGCCCTTGGCGGTGTCAACGATCACGCCGGCCTTTTCAAGGGTCGCAATGCTGTTGTTGTACCACGCACCGGCCTTGACGTCGGTGAAGCTGCTCTCGGTCGTGAAATACTCATCGCGCGTCTTGTCAGAGAGCAGGCGGAAAAGAATGGTCGAGACCTCGGCGCGGGTGATGCTGCCGTTCGGGCGCACCGTGCCGTCGGGATAGCCCATGACGTAGGCGTAGTGATCGCCCGTGTTCAGCGTGGGCTTGCTCGGGGTGGCAGCGGAGTGGCGCTTGGTGTACTTGTTCGTGAAGGTGCAAGTGATAGGCGTCTTGATGGAGATCTCACCCTTGTCGTTCACGGTGAAATCGTAGGTGTAGGTCGTATCGTCATAAGTGACGTAGTAGCGATCGCTGCCCTTCGCTTCCTTCACGGTGATGCGATAATCGCCGGGCTCCAGATCATACTTCCCGCTGAATTTGAAGACATCAGTCGTGCCGGTTTTCAGCGTAACGATACCGGCCGCCTCAACGACCTTCGTATAGTCAGACTTAGCGGCGGCTGCGCTGTTGGAAGCATTGGTGTTGATGCCCGAATCGGTAATGATATAAGCCTCTTTCTTTTCGATGGTGGCGGTCGCCTCGAAGCTCATCGTGGCGCTGCGGCCATACCTGCTCACGAATTCCTTGTTGACCTTGATGGTGTTCAAATTGCTCAGGTCGAAGGTGTACGTGGGGATTACAGGGGTCTTGTAGATGTTGTTGAAGGTAATGTTGCTGGTGGGATTACCTTCTCCCTTAGTGAAGCTGACCGCAGCATTCAGTTTGTTCTCGCCTTCGTCCTTTGTGACGTTAACGGTCATGGTGTACACGGTGTCATCATACGTCGTGTGATTGACCTTGATATACTCGTCGAAGACTTCCTTCACGGTGAAGGTGTAGGTGCCTGCTTCGGTGAAGGTCAGGACGGATTCCTTGGGGAAGACGAAAGAGCCCTCAACAGCAGTGCCGTCACTGGTTCTGGTCATGTCCTTGACCTTAGTGGTCGTGGCGTAGCGGGGCTCGGCGGTGAATACGGCTTCCGTGGCGTCATTTGCCGCTGTGACGGCAACGCAGAAATACGCATCCTTGATCGTTTCGGCTTCCTTAGCCGTCACCGTCAGGTGCTTGTTGATGAGCGCGTTACCGTTGACATCGGTCTCTTTCAGCGTGACGGTCGCGGGGGCGGGGGCGGAAGCTTCGGTGATGGTCAGCTTGCCGTCGACCGCCTTGGTGACGATATACAGATTATTGTACGTGCCGACGACGGACTCACCGACAAACTTGACGTCATACTCACCGGCGTTAGTGCCGCTGCCGGTGGCAGTGATGCCCTCGAAGGTCACGCCCTTGTCGGGAGCGCTGGTGTAGCCGGTGACCGTGTGTGCCTTGCCGTCGTAGGTCGCGGAGTCGCTGTTCGCGGTCAGCGTGACGTTCTTGCGGTAGTTGAGGTTGAGCACATTCTCACCGGCACCGATCGTCATAGACTTCGGCTGGCTGGAAATGAGGGTGTAACCGTCAATAGCTGGGTTTATAATAGTTATCACATCATTATAATTTGCCTTGTCAGTCGTGGGGGCCTGAATTGCTTTGCCATTCCAGAGGTAGTTCACCGTGTAGGGATACTCTTTGACCTTCCACTGGGCGGTGTAGGTGACATCCTCGCTCACCTTGTCGGCAAACTCAGGCTCCCAACCGAGGAACTCGTAGCCCGCGCGGTTGGGTTTGCCGCCATCGAAGGCGGGAGTATCCGCACCCTTGCGGAGATTGGTGTAGACCTGATCTTTGAAGACCTCTTCACCATCAACGCCATCGGTGTACGTCACGTTGTACGTCTTCACCGGCTCATACTTGCCGTAGAAGGTGGTGTCCGTCGTAAGCGCGGTGCTGAAATCTGCCTTCGTAGTGTAGGCTCCATCTGTGTACCAATCGTCAAACTCGTAACCGTCCTTTTCAGGAGCGGCAGGAACATTGTGCTTGGGGAACGCTTGGCCCTTGGGGCAAGTTATCTTTCCGTCTTTAAGAATCGAACCGAAGTCACCAGAATCATCTTTGACCATGAAGTCTACGGTGACAAAATTGCACTTGATAACGACATCGCAGTCAACGTGGTAGGAACCGTCTGTTTGGTTGCCGCGAGAGACCTTATAAGGCACGAGAGTGATCGAGTCAACCTGATCCTCGGTTAAGCTTCCAACCTCGTTGTCGGTTTCAACTTCGGTCTTGAAAGCCTCAAAAATGGCATTCCACTCAGCTGTGCCCTTATTCAATTTAAGACCGTCTGTACTTGGCGTGCCGAAGCCCGTGGGCCAGGTCACATCGTCAGGCTGTACGTCCTTAGAGTTATAAACTTCAGAGTTAGTGGGGGACTTTTTCCAATCAAAACCGGTGGTATCAACAACAGCGGCTTTCTCGCCGCCCAAGGGGCCGCTCCAGTCCTCACCCGTATTGGAATCGCGGTTCTTCGTCGGGTCTTTCAGGTAGAAGATGGACGCCTCTTCAAAACCATCAGCGAGATCCCACTTGGCATAGACAGTGTTATTCGAAGAAAAGTTGAGAACATTTCTAATCTTGGTATTAGAATCTACAGTATAGTGCTTACCGGTAACACTACCAACGTAATACCAATTTGAAAACTTGTGGGCCGGATAGGTGGGGGCTTCTTTTAATATATTGTTAGAAGCCGCATCGTGAGAATCAAGCGGATCTTTTCTGCTATTATTATGTTACGTCAAATTTCGCCTTGCCATTGCTAAGCGTGCCGCCGTTGGCATCAAAGGTGATGGTGTATGTTGTCTTTGCGGGCATCAGCGACCGATCCCCGCTGTTGTCCTCGTCGGACATCTGCAAGGCATCGGCCTCGTCCGCCTCTTCCGCCAGCGCGTTGAGCGGCAGCAGGGACAGTGCCATCACAAGCACCAGAACCCACGTCAGCAGCCGCTTTCCTGTTTTCTTTCCAGCCATAAAAAAATTCCTCCTTCTTTTGGGCGCAATACGGCACATAGAAGGGGGAACATGAATGCATCGGCAACCGGCTGCCATGCGGTGGGGGACACCGTTTAGGCCCTTGGCTTTGCGACACCGGCTTTCGCCGGCTGTGCCTTTTGTCTGCGCATTTGCTCGTTTCTGTGAGCCGCACAGCGTATGATTGACGATTGTCAAGTCAAGAGTTGCTTACAGTTATCAGTATAACATGAATCTGAGAAAAAGCAAGGGAATTTGCGAAGTTCGGCACATCGACGAAGAACGCGGACGGCGGCGGGATCGCCCCGCCGCCGCAGATCCTTTTTTGCTTACACGCTGAGCCAGTCGTCGAGCACGAGTCCCTCGTTGTGCTTGGTGAGGAAGCCCACGCTCCACTCGCCGCCGAAGGCGATGAGCTTGCGCCCCTTGAAGTCCTCGAGCACGCGCGAGCCGGAGCAGAGCATCAGATCTTTCACGTCGCACGGGCACGCGCGGATGAAGCGCAGGTGCTCGTAGGGGAGGCCGCTCATGCGCAGGTCAACGCCGTACTCGTTTTTCATGCGGTATTCAAAGACGTCGAATTGCAGCGTGCCGACCACGCCGACGACCACGTCCTCAAAGCCGCTGTCGGGGATCTTGAAGATCTGGATCGCGCCCTCCTGCGCGATCTGCTCCACGCCCTTGACGAACTGCTTGCGCTTCATCGTGTCCTTGGGCGAGACGAGCATGAAGTGCTCGGGCTCGAAGGTCGGAATGCCGGAGAAGCGGAACTTTTTGCCCGGCACGGTGATCGTGTCGCCGATGGAGAAGATGCCGGGGTCGAATACGCCGATGATGTCGCCCGCGTAGGCCTCGTCCACGATCTCGCGCTCGGCGGCCATCATCGTCTGCGGCTGGGAAAGGCGCATCTTGCGCCCGGACTGCATGTGGAAATATTCGCTGTCGCGCTCGAATTTGCCCGAGCAGATGCGCATGAAGGCGAGGCGGTCGCGGTGCGCCTTGTTCATGTTGGCCTGAATTTTAAAGACGAAGGCGGAGAAATCGGGGGAGTAGACGTCCACCTCGCCGGAGTCGCTCACGCGCGGCAGCGGCGGCGTGGTCATCTTCAAAAAGGCGTTCAAAAACGGCTCGACGCCGAAGTTCGTCAGCGCGCTGCCGAAGAACACGGGGGAGAGCTTGCCGCAGCGCACGGCGTCGAGGTCAAAGTCGCGTCCCGCGCCGAGCAGCTCCACCTCGTCGGCAAGCGTGTCGCGGCGCTTTTGCCCCAGCATCTCCACGAGCGCGGGATCGTCCAGCTCGATGGAGGTGATGCCGGCCTTTTTCGCGTGCCCTTCGTCGGTGAAGTGGAGAATGCAGCGCTCGCTGCGGTCGTACACGCCGAAAAATTCCTTGCCGCAGCCGATCGGCCAGTTGACGGGGTAAGTGTCGATGCCCAGCTCGCGCTCGACCTCTTCGCAGAGCTCGAGCGGGTCGCGTGTTTCGCGGTCCATCTTATTGATAAAGGTGAAGATGGGGATATTGCGCAGGGCGCAGACCTTGAAGAGCTTGCGCGTCTGCGGCTCGACGCCCTTCGCGCCGTCAATGACCATGACGGCGCTGTCCACGGCCATCAGCGTGCGGTAGGTGTCCTCCGAGAAGTCCTGATGTCCCGGCGTATCGAGAATGTTGATGCAGTAGCCGCCGTGCTGAAACTGCATGACGGACGATGTGACGGAAATGCCGCGCTGCTTTTCAATTTCCATCCAGTCGGATTTTGCCGCGCGCTCGCGCTTGCCCTTGACTTCACCCGCCTGCGCGATGGCTCCGCCGTAAAGCAGGAACTTTTCCGTCAGCGTGGTTTTACCGGCGTCCGGGTGCGAAATGATCGCAAACGTCCGGCGGCGGGAGATCTCTTCCTGTAAAGTGGCCATGACTGCCTCCTGAAAAATACGATTTACCGGGCAAGTTTATCACAGCCCCCCGCATTTTGCAACAGAATCCTAAAATCTATGCTTGACAAAGCGAAAAATGTCTGGTATATTACATCTTGTTCCGCGGGCGTAGCTCATCTGGTAGAGCGCCACCTTGCCAAGGTGGAGGTAGCGAGTTCGAGCCTCGTCGCCCGCTCCACAAATGAAAAAGGAGCAAGAATCTTTGCTCCTTTTTCCATACGGTGACATAGCCAAGTGGTAAGGCAAGGGTCTGCAAAACCCTCATTCCCCAGTTCAAATCTGGGTGTCACCTCCAGAAGTTAGGATTTCAAGCAGAAATGTTTGGAATCCTTTCTTTTTATATTGAATTAGTTGTATTTTTGTGCTTTTCAAGTCTTGGTTTTTCTCTGAAAATCGCCCGAAATACCCGTTTAGGGGAAAGGGTCTGCTCTTTGGAGGACACGATGAGAATGGTCAAAATGAAACCGAAGCCCATGGATTTGGAAACCACGATGCAAAAATTTCTACTGGTCAAGGAATCACAGCACACAGGCGAAGAAACGATGAAGGACTACCGAAATTGCCTCGCTCGGTTCTTAGCCGACAGCCACAACAGCTTAGACTATCCCCTGCTCGAAAGCGATGTGCTGACATTTTTTGCCGCAATCCCCGACACCTCCCCTGCCCGCTATAATAAACCGTTCCAGACCATCAACGCATTTCTGAATTGGGCGCTTGAGCAAGAACTCATCGAGAAGAATCCCATCAAGGTTCACAAGCTCCATAAGCGGCGGGACGATGGAAATATCAAACCTCTCCCCGTGGACAAGCTGCAAGCCTTTCTTGCTTCACTGAACAAGTCTACCTATACCGGTCTCAGGGATTATGTGATTTGTATGGTCATGCTCGACACAGGCATCAGACCGAAAGAGCTGCTTGCCCTGCGCGATTCTGATTATCACAGTCACGATAAATGCCTTGTTGTCAGTAAACTCACAGCCAAAACAAGAACGCGCAGAATCGCTTATCTGAATAAATCGGTTGCTTTTCTTCTGGAATCCTTTCTTCCTCAAAAGCCGGAAGATTGGGAGGATTGGTTGTTTCCAAGCTATGAGGGGCAAAAGCTGTCCGTCTCTCAGCTTGACAAGTCTTTTGCTCACCATAGCGAGGATTGCGGCATCAAACTGACCCCTTATCAGCTCCGTCACAGCTTTGCAACACTCTTTCTCAAGAACGGTGGAGACCTGTTCAGTTTGCAGCACCTTATGGGGCATTCTGATTTGCGTATGACCAAGCGATACGTTGACCTCGATGAAGAGCACATCGCCAAACAGCACGACAGCTTCTCCCCCGCCAAGCTCATTTCAACCGGCAGCTCTCGATTGCGCCGGGTTTGTCAATAATGCACAAAATTCTATCTTTCCATTTAGCAGTATATACTATTGTATTATCTCTATTTTTTCTCTTCTTTGTCAAGGTTCTGCTCCATTACGCGTCTTTGCCAAAATTGTTTATATTGCACATATTTTTTATAAATTATTGACATAATGTACATATATATGCTATTATACCTACAGAAGCAAACGAACTGTAGCGAATGTAATTAAGAATATTCCATATATTTCTGTATATAACAAGCCTTTTAGCATTCCTGTGATAATGCTCTGGACACTACTGTACTAAAAAGCTGACACTACTGAATCAGTCCATGAGTATGAGTGCTGCAAATATCCAACACAGGTGTTTGGAAACCTTATGGTAAGTGTAAAGTGAAAATTGCAAAAATCCTGTATTTCCAGTACTTACAGGCTGCCATTAGATTACTATAAGATTAAAAATAGATTACTAAAAGATTAAGTACTGAAATTAAAATTACAATAGCATTCGCCAAAGGCTCATGTAGCTTAAATCTTTACTTAACATCTTATTGATGAGAAAACTGAGATAAGATGAAAAATTTCAAATAAGGTTGGTATTTAATATGAAGAAAAAAATAAATGCTTAGCTCACAGATAAATTTGTATCTGTACCATATAGAGCATTGTTCTTTGATGGATTATCGAATTCAGATGCTCTTCTGTATGGATATCTAAATGGATTTGCAAAAGCATTAGGAAAAGACCTTGATGAACGTATCGTATGGGAGAGCATAAGGAGCATGGCAAGTAAGCTGAATATGTCTCCTACTGCTGTAAGCGAGTGCATTAAGCATCTTGAGAGTGCAGGATTGCTCAAAGTACAAAGGGCAAAGGGAAAGCCAACAGTTATTTGTGTTCTGCATGACTTGAAAGACAATGAAGACAGATTTGGCTTAGAGGACGAAGAAGATGAAGAATTTGATGATTCTGAGTTAGAGCGGCTTCCAGACTATGCAAAGGATGCTATCAGAGCTTGGAGAGAAGTAGACACAGAGGATGAAGACTCTGAGCAAAGAGAATGGGTAGATGACGTAGAGGATAGAGTAGATTCGAGAAGTAGTACTTTACCAGACGACGAGGACTCATTTTTTGATATAGACAATATCCCTTTTTGAGCAGAACAGGTTAGAAGTATATAGCCCCCCTGTGCAGAGGATCCGCTCGCGGATCCTTTGCTGGGGGGCCTTCTCTTTGCTCGTGGGAAGCATGAATTTCAAAAACTGCCCTACCACTTTTGGTAAGAAGCTACAAGTGATAGAGCAGTTATTTTTCAATCATTTTTGAAGCCTGAATTTCAACAATAGGTATGGCTCAATTTCCAGCACAGAGGCGATGTTGAAGAGCAGTTCGAGAGACAGACCACGATTCATTCTTGGAGCCTCTACTGCTGCGAGATGCTGGCGGCTGATGCCTAATTTCTCAGCCAATTGCTCCTGTGACAAGCCTTTCTCCTTGCGGTAGTAGCCAATCGCATAGGACAGGTTTTCCAAGCGCTCGGTGTTATCGAAGTAGGGTTTCAGATATTCGTTCTCCAAATGTTCCACCACCTTTATGGACAGTGTATCCAAAAAGAGAGTGCAACAAAATAATCTGATAAGCACTATTGACGTGTATCAAGCGACAATATATAATGATAGGACATGAAGAGAAGGAGAGAGATAGCATGAACAGTCAAGAACTGCTTGAGTATGTGCGCCGAGCGAAAGATTTAGAGATAGGCGTTTATGAAGCGCAGCAGATTCAAGATGAGTTTTATCAAAGCGTCAAAGCGCATAAGCCGAGAAAACCTGCTGAACCGAGATATTTATCAGGGATGATTCCGCCGCCGCCTCAAGAACCAGATGAGCAAAATGCAGGTGGAGCAGCGGCTGCTTGGTTTTTTGTGGCACTCGCATTTTTAATTTTGGGTGTTTGGGGAACGAATGAAGTAGAGTTTTGCGGTTTATCCGTGCTTAACTTTGTAATTGCTGGACTTGCTGCAATAGCAACAGTTGGTGTATTGATAGATGGGAAAAGAAGACAGGAAAGGGAAGAGGAAGAGTATCAAGCTAAATTACAAGAGTACGAAAACAATCTCGGACAATATCAGCTTCGACTCAGCGAAATTGAATCAGAAAATCAAAAAAAGCGGGATTTGTACAGAAAGCAGTTGGTCGCATATTCCGAAGAAGTCGCTGATTATGTGAATCGTAGCAATACTGAAAGAGATGTATTGTTTGATGCAAAATGGAAATTGCAAGCAGCGTTAAGAAACCTTTATGAAGAGGGCATTATCTACCCCAAATACCAGAATCTTGTTGCGGTGTCTACGATTTACGAATACCTTGCCAGTGGACGCTGTGACCGGCTCGAAGGCCCGAATGGTGCGTATAACCTATATGAGATGGAATTGCGGCAGAACATTGTCATCGGTCAGCTATCCACGATAACAGAGCACCTTGAGCAGATAAAGGAAAATCAATATACGCTTTATTACGAGATTCAAAACGCCAATAGGAATTCGGAATCAATGCTTTCCAGCATCGGCGATGATGTCAAATTCTCAGCTTATCAAAATGCTGCTACAGCTAAGAACGTTGAGACTATGAGATATATCTCCATGATGAAGAATGTCTGGAATGGAAAGGGATTCTGAGATATAGATACAGCCCCCCTGTGCAGCTGATCGCGGAGCGATCATGCTGCATGGGGGCTTCTCTTTTATTGCTCCATCTTCTTGACGAGCTTATAGAAGCTGCTGCGTTTCAGCCCTGTCAGCTCCATCGCCTTTCTTGCGGTCAATTCTCCGCGCTGCCATGAGGCATAGACTGCTTCCCAATTTTTTGGCCTTTGCAGAGGGGGTCTGCCAAGATGTTTTCCCTTTGAACGTGCACTTTCAATTCCCTCCCTTTGACGCTGCCTGATGGTCGTGCGCTCTTGCCCTGCTATCGTGCCGAGAACTTCGATGAGAATGTTGTTCACCATCTCAAGTACCCATTCCTGCCCAACGGGGAAGTCGGTCATCGTTGTGGGTAGGTCGATGATTTTGACACGGATGCCATGCTCCTTGAAGTATTGCAGCTCTGCTCTGATGTCACCTTTGTTGCGGCTGAGTCGGTCGAGGGACTTGATGATGAGCGTATCACCCTGACGGAGAATGGTTGTTTTCAATGCCTGATAGCCTGAACGGTCGAGGCTTTTTCCTGACTCCTTATCGGTCACGATATCGCGTTCTGTCGCGCCGAGCTTCCGAAAAGCATTGAGCTGTCGGTCAAGATTTTGTTCCTTGGTGCTGACACGGGCGTAGTAGTAGGTTCGGTTTTCCATGATAACCTCCTTGAAAAGTGTATGAAAAAGCCGATGAATTTCCGCACATATCCGAAAACTGCTTTTGGTGGTTCTCAGGCAGGAAATTCATCGGCTTTTGCTGTGGTCGTAAAGGTATACCTTATTGGATAGTGCCAGTGAGGGATAGAACACACTGCTCAATAAGATATTTAATTATCTTTTCCCTCTCAGAATCGTTCACAGCGGCTTTGGGGTATAAGGATAGCCCCCCTGTCTTGCGTCGCTCAGAGAAAGGAAATCTATAATAATTTCTTATTGAATATCAAGATGCAAGAATCATCGGCTCTTTGCAATCCAAGCAAGCAATGTGAACGCTCTTGGTAGCCCGAACACTGTTCCCGCAGCAGGGGCAGATGTACTTGCGGCTGCTGCTCGGCTTCGGCGGGAGAGGTGGGGTATTGCTGTGCGTTCCTGTTCCTGTAACCGATACGCCGTAGAACTCATTGCGGGTGATGAGGATATCGCTCAAATCGTTTTCGAGCACAAAAGTCAGCAACTCATCGTTTGGCTCAGTGATGGTCCAGCCGTATTTTTCGTGATGGCTCACCGTCAGACCATGGCTCTCGGCAACTTCCTTAAAGCGCTTGTTGTGATAGGTATTGCCTCGGCTCGTGTCCTTGATTCCGTTGACATGGCAGTAGTAATGCACCATTTCGTGCAGCAGCGTTGCACAGACGTTTTCAATGGGTCTTGCGAGCGTACCGGCCCCGATATTGATTTCATTGCTGCTGCCGGTGACGGATACCCAAGTGTCATCTCTCATCGAGAAGTGCCCATACGCTCGTGGGGTGGACTGAATAGTGATGGTGGGTCTTGACAGTGCACTTTCAAAAAATCTCTGATTGAGCAGGTCAAACAGCTTGTTGAGATATCCCGCAACACGATTGTAGGAAGTTAGTTGTTTCATGGTAATTCCTCCTTGAAAAAGAGGAGAGAGCACGATATAATACTCGTACCCTCTCCATTGTGAGTTGTGGTCAGCTCTTTGTCTGTGGCTTGGTAGGCGTTCAGACAAGGGGCTTTTTCATGCGCTGATGGAGAAGCGGCGGGATGCGACCTGTTTCGTAAAAGCCTTGTAGAGGTCATCATGCACACGCTTAAAGGCGGCAGAATCAAAGCGGTTCGAAAGTACAGAGGTCCAGCGTATGATATAGTTGCCAGCTTGTAACTCTTCTACACCTCGTTCCTCCATCTCGGCTTTGATGCTGCTGCGGATAGCGTCTGCCTCGGTTTTGGCCTCTTCCATCATGGCCTCCCATTCGTTGAGGGCTTCAATTTTAGCGATGAGTTCATTTCTTGACATAGTGTTTACTTCCTTTCTTGATGTAGGTTGGTGGATAGGTCTGTGGTTGGCGCTGTGATTAGATGCAGCCAATGAGGATGAAGAGGACGAACAAGACCTCCATGCAGAGTGCAATGCCTTCTCCGGTCATCTGAGACACCTCCTTTCGCTTGAACATTCAGGTTCAATTTTTCTTGCTGTCGTTGTCGTTTTCATGTGTGACCGTGATGCAGAGCAGAACAGTGACAATGAGCGGGATAATGATGAAAATTGCCCATGCGAGGAACGAGGCCTAATTATCGAGCGGGCCAGCTTGCAGGAACGGAAATACGAAGAGCACGAAGAAAATGAAGAACGCCATGGGGATACCTCCTTTCTTGGGTGAGTTGAATATATAAAAAGAACTGCACCACTCATAAGAGCAGCACAGTTCTTGGATAGTTGAATTTACATTTTTGAGAGAGAAAATCATAGCGCTGAGCACAGGAGCATAACGGGGTAGGTCGCCTCAAAAAATCAAAAGTTTTTCGAAATTGGCCCAAGGGTCTGTAAATAAA
>ERZ772861.1657-NODE-1657-length-17356-cov-4.175308_pt1 | contig 17356 bp, 14 predicted proteins | sample MGYA00512135_ERZ772861 | MGnify/ENA primary metagenome ERZ772861 (study PRJEB29015, sample SAMEA2737700) | human gut metagenome | biome: human gut; feature: human-associated habitat; material: faeces | place: China | collected 2012 ...
CTGGCGGCGCTGCGCGCCGCGGCCTGCGGCCCGCCCTGCCCCCTACCGGCAAAAGACTCCCCCTCACCCATCCTGGGCAAGGGGGAGATCCTCGCTTATTTACAGCAGGTAGAATAAATAACTCGCCACGCTCAGTACGATCAGCACCGCCAGAATCAGCGCCACGATCCGTTTCATTTTGTCCATTCGGTCTCCTCCTTACGCTGTCACCAGCACGATCTCCCCGTCTTTTTCTTCCGCGTGAATCAAAGCCGGCGGCTGTTCGGGGCAGCCCGCCAGCAGCGTGCAGATGGGATCTTCCACTCGGCGTCGCAGCACATTGCGCAGGTCCCGGGCGCCGCTCTTGTGCCCGTAGGCTTCAGTAGCCGCCAACCGCAGTACCCCGTCGTCCCAGCCAAACTTGATCTCCCGCTCTGCCAGGCCCTTTTTCAGCTCCTCCAGCATCAGCGCGGCTATCTTCTGCATATCCTCCTCGGTCAGCGGGCGGAACACCACCACTTCGTCCACACGCGCCAGGAACTCCGGCCGCAGGAACTGCCGCAGCGAGGTCTCCGCCTTGTCCTTGGCATCGTCATAGCGGGTCTTATCAAAGCCCAGGGCGCTGCCCTGCCGCTCGCTGCCCGCGTTGCTGGTCATAATGATGATGGTATTCTCAAAGGAGACCTGCCGGCCCTGCGCGTCGGTGATGCGTCCCTCATCTAGAATTTGCAGCAGAATATTCATCACATCGGGGTGCGCCTTCTCTATCTCATCAAACAGCACGATGGAATAGGGTCTGCGCCGCACCTTTTCGGTCAGCTGTCCCGCCTCATCATAGCCCACATAGCCGGGGGGCGAACCGATGATGCGCGAAACCGAGTGCTTCTCCATAAATTCCGACATGTCCAGCCGGATCAGCGGCTCCACATTGTCAAAAAGCTCCTCGGAGAGCACCTTCACCAGCTCGGTCTTGCCCACGCCGGTCGGCCCCACAAAGATGAAGGACGCCGGGCGCTTCTTGGCGGAAAGCCGAATGCGGCTGCGGCGCACAGCGGCAGCCACGGCGTTCACTGCCTCGTCCTGCCCGATGATGCGCTTTTTCAGGCCGGTTTCCAAATCGGCCACCTTTTGCAGCTCGCTTTCCTTTACCTTGCTGGCCGGGATTCCGCTCCACAGCTCAATGACCTTGGCCAGGTGGTCCTCCGTCACCGGGGAATTAAAGGTCGCGTCGTGCAGGGCGTCCATCCGCTCCTCCAGCCGGGCGATCTCGCTTTTCAGCTCCGCCATGCGCTGGTAGTCTATCTCCGCCCCCTCCTCGGGGTTGATGACATCACTGAGGGCCCGCTGCTTTTCCTCCCGGTCCGCGGCCAGCTTATCGTACTCGGTCTGCGCCGCGCATTCCAGGGAGGCTGTCGAGCAGGCCTCATCCAGCAGGTCTATCGCCTTATCGGGCAGGAAGCGATCCAGAATGTAGCGCTCCGAAAGCACCACGGCACGCTCCACCATAAAGTCGCTTACCTTTACCCGGTGGTAGTCCTCGTAATATTTTTTGATGCCCCGCAGCACGGCGATGGTATCCTCGATGGTGGGCTCGCCCACCTTTACCGCCTGGAAGCGCCGTTCCAGCGCTGCATCCTTTTCGATGTTCTTGCGGTATTCATTGAAGGTGGTGGCGCCGATGACCTGAATTTCTCCGCGGGAAAGCGCCGGCTTTAGAATATTGGCGGCGTTCATGCTGCCCTCACTGTCACCCACGCCCACCAGGGTGTGCACCTCGTCAATGAACAGGATGACATTGCCGTGTTTCTTTACATCCTCCACCAGGCCCTTCACCCGGCTCTCAAACTGCCCGCGGAACTGGGTACCGGCCACCAGCCCGGTCAAGTCCAGCATGTAGACCTCTTTTTGAGCGATCTTGGCCGGCACTTTCCCCTCCACGATGCGCTGGGCGATGCCCTCGGCGATGGCGGTTTTGCCCACGCCCGGTTCACCGATGAGGCAGGGGTTATTCTTGGTGCGGCGGTTCAGAATCTGCACTACCCGGTATATTTCCTTTTCCCGCCCGATGATGGCGTCCATCTTACCCTCACGGGCCTTTCGGGTCAGGTTCTCACAGTAGTTTTCCAGGTATTTATACTTGGGCGCGCCTTTTTCGGGTTTTTCCTTTTTGGGCGGAGGGTTCCCTTCTCCCTCGGCGCTTTCTTTTTCGCGGTTCATCAACCCGCCAAAGAGGTTCTGCATAAAGGGGAACGGCATGGCCCCGCCTTTTTCAAAGCCGTCCTCGCCATCCTCCATATCGCCCATCACTTCCATCATCTGGTCGCTCATTTTATCCAGGTCCTCCTCGGAAAGACCCATCTTATTCATCAGGTCATCCACCGGCTTCAGGCCCAACTCCTTGGCGCACGGGAGGCACAGCCCCTCGCTTACCGTCTGTCCATTCTCCATCCGGGTCATATAGATGACCGCCAGCCGCTTTTTGCAGCGGGAGCACAGCATATTGTTCTTATCCATCGTTCCACTTCCTTTCGTGGGGAGTATCATTCCGCAGGGCTGACACACCGCCCGGCCCCGTTTTTCGGCGGCACAAATCCGTGCTGGCTGCGTCAAGGGCCTTGTCAGGCATCAGTCCATTTTCAATGGACACAAGCCTGTCAGCGGCCCATTTCCTTGCCATCCCATGATTTTTACCGTCGCAAAACGGGTGCGAACACTTTCTAACATAAAATCGCTTTTATTGTTATGCCCGTTCCCGGGCAGGATTTACACAGGAAATTCAAACTGCACAAACCAATTGAGGATCGTCGATTTCTGCACCACAGCCGTATTCAGCCAGCTCCACTCATTTTCGCTAAAGGTGATCAGCACCGCCGCCGCCATTCCGATGAGATAGCACAGCAGAAAGGCTTCCGCCGCGCCCAGCACACCGCCCAGCACCCGGTTCACACCGCCCACCACCGGCACCCGGTTTACATTCCGGGTCAGCTTTGCCAGCGCCCGCACTATAACCATCGCCACCAGGAAAATGACCAGGAACGCCACCATCGTCAGCAGGGCCACCATCACCGTCCGCAGGGCATCCCCCGCCGCCCCGGTAATGGTATCGGTCGGGTCTATGCGGTCCAGCAACTCCGCAAAGGTTTGCAGCTTCTGCCGCAGGGTATCGCTTACGGCCGTTTGCAGCCGCTCCGCCAGGTAACCATCGTACAGCCAGGCCGCGGCCTTGCCGCTCAGCAAAGCCGCCACAATGCAGGCCGCCGCCAGCCCCAGCAGATGGATAAAGGAACTAACAAACCCCCGCCCCACTGAGCGGATCATCACAAACAGGATCACCGCGATCAGCGCAAGATCCCAAATCAATGAAGGGGTAAAAATATCTCTCATTTTGCCGCCCCCTTTCTCTCTTTTCTCGGGTTTTCATCGTTATGGCGGCACAGCTCCATTTTGTCTCGGGCCGACCCTCCATTCCATTCCGGGCAGCCCTCGCCCATTTCGCTGCGCCGCCCCAGGCCCTCTGCCATTACAGCCGCCGGTGGGTCAGTCCCTCCTCGGTGACGCAGTAATAGCCGTTCTGCCAGGGCGCCATCTGCTGGATGCCGCTCTCCTCCCGGTCGCTCACCTCGGTCAGGGCGGCATCGCCCAGCAGCAGGGTGTTTTCGGTCAGGATCAGCACCCGGTTTTTCTCGGTATGCAGGGAAAGCACCCGTTCCGCCACGGTTTTGGTGCCCACTGCCGCCAGTGTGGCATCATAGGCCGTCACCGTTACTCCGGCCGCCTCCCGGCTGTCGCCGCATGCGGTGTAAAGCGTCCCGCCTTCGCCAATGGCCATCGCCGTCGGCGTTTCGGCAAAGCGGGCCTCATACAGCACCGTCCCATCGGTGGAGATCACCCTCGCACCCCGGTCGGTCACAGCCAGCAGCTTATCGCCGCACCACTGGGCTTTCAGCAGGATCTCATCCGGCCAGCTCAGCGAAACCGCCGGCTGCCGCCCGGTCATATCGTGCAGCTTGATGCCGCACCCCAGGGCTCCGCCGCCGCTGGTCACGCCGCCGGCCGCCAGCCAGGTGCCCTTGCCGTTCAGCGCCAGCACCGAAAGATAGCAGTCCCCGCTCTCCAGCAGGAAAATTTCCTCCCCGCGGGCGTTATACACCGTCACCGCGGAAAGTCCGCTGCCGCCCCGCCGGGAAAGCGCCACCGTGCCCTTATCGTTCAGGGTGCCGCCCAGCAGGATGCCGCTGCCGGTGCCGCTTTGCAGCGTCTTGGTCTTATTGGTCAGCATCCAGTCGGTGCCGCCCACATCGTAGGTCAGCAGCCGCCCGCCGGAGTACACACTCACAGGGCTGTTGTAGCTGTGCAGGAACTCCCCGGTAATGACTCCCCCGGTATTGTATACCGTCACGCTGCCCTCGGCGCACAGGGCTACGCCGCCCTTTACCCCGATGAGCTGCCTTGTTTCCTGCCGGTCCAGCGTCACAGGGAAGCCCTTGCCCCCCCGCAGCGAGGCCGCGAGGTTCGTCAGGTGGCTACCCCACCCCAGCTGCCGCCCCGCAAAAACGGTGATGCCGATGACGGCGACCACCGCCAGCACAATGGCCAGCTTTTTGGTTCTCCGCCAGTTTTTCTTACGGCGGCGTCTGCGGCGCGCTTCCTCAAATTCCGTCAGTTCGCTCACAGTTCCGCCTCCTTTTTGTCATAAAATACCTGCTCGAGATAAAGCCCGCAGGCGGGGGCTGTTTTGCCGGCTCTTTCCCGGTCCTCACTGCGCAGGATGGCCGTGATCTCCCCCGGGGGGTATTTGCCCTGTCCTATTTCCAGCAGCGTCCCGGCCATAATGCGCACCATGTGGTAGAGGAACCCATCCCCGGTCACCGTCAGGTGTATTTCATCGCCAGTTTGGGTCACGGCGCATTCGGTCAGCGTTCTTACCCGCTCCTCCGGCGGTATTTTCCCCCCCGCCGCACAAAACGCCGAAAAATTGTGGGTGCCCAGCAGCCGCTTCGCCGCCCGGTCCATCGCTTCGGCATCTACGGGGCGGGGCAGCTGTACCGCCACCCCCTCCCGGAACGGATCTCTAGTCGCGCTTTGGTACCAGCGGTAGCGGTAGCGCTTGGCCACGGCATCATACCGCGGGTGGAAGTCCTCCTCCACCGCACAGCAGCCGGTCACCGCTATCTCCTTCGGCAGGTTCACATTCAGCGCCCGCTGCAGCGCCTCCGGCGGGATGCGGCAGCCCTCGCATTTCAGCGCCGCCACAAAGCCCACCGCATGCACCCCACTATCAGTGCGGGAGCAGCCGGTCAGCTCGCCCCGCTCGCCAAAGAGCCGTTCCACGGCATCCTGCACGGCGCCGCAGATGGTCGGGGCGTTCGGCTGGACCTGCCAGCCGCAGTAATGGGTCCCCAGCCAGCGCAGGGTCAGTTTGTATCGCATGGATGGAGCACCCCCAATCTTATCGTATCACAAAGTTGTTACCAAATCGTTGGCAAGAGATTAACATATTTGTTCAGCAGGATCACCCCGGCAAAAACCGCCGCGGTCGCCACACCGGAGATGAGGTCCCGGCCGTGCAGCTTCATCTGCTTCATCCGGGTGCGGCCCTCGCCGCCGTGGTAGCAGCGGCATTCCATCGCCAGCGCCAGCTCATCCGCCCGGCGGAACGCCGAAACGAACAGCGGAATGAGAATGGGCAGCAGCGCCTTGGCCCGCTGCATCACACCGCCGCTTTCCAGGTCGGCGCCCCTTGCCTTCTGGGCGGACATGATCTTGTCCGTCTCCTCGATGAGGGTGGGGATAAACCGCAGCGCGATGGTCATCATCATGGCCAGCTCGTGCACCGGCAGCTTGATCTTCTTAAGGGGCGACAGCAGCCGCTCTATGCCGTCGGTGAGGGCGATGGGCGAGGTGGTATAGGTCAGCAGCGAGGTGCCCGCGATGAGGCACAGAATTCTGACCGACATGAACACCGCCGTCTCGATGCCCTCCCTGGTGATCTTGAGGAACTTCCACTGCCACAGCGGGTCGCCGGTGGAAAGGAACAGGTTCAGCACCGCCGTAAAGATGACGATGGGCACCACCGGCTTCATGGATTTCCAGATCATCGAAAGGGGGATACGGCTGATAAGATAGGCCGCGAAGCCGAACAGCACGCCCAGCAGCAGGCCCCACATGTTATCCGCCACAAATAGCATCACGATGTAGAGGATGGAAAGCAGGATCTTGATGCGGGGGTCCATTTTGTGAATGGCGCTCTTCCCGGGGAAATACTGACCAATGGTAATATCACGGATCATCGGGCGGCACCCCCTTTCACGGCATTCAGGATGGCGGCAGCCGCACCCTCCACGGTGTAGATGTTGCCCGGCACCTGGTACCCGGCGGCCCGCAGCCCGGCAAAGACCCGGCTGATCTGCGGCACGGCCAGGCCCATGGCGGTCAGCTCCTCCACCCGGCTAAAGATATTTTCCACCGTATCGTACATGGCGGGGCGCCCCTCGGCGATCACCAGCACTTTCTTGGCGTACTGGGCTATATCCTCCATGCTGTGGCTCACCAGCAGCACGGTATTTTTGCGCTCCTCGTGGTACTCCCTTATCTCGCCCAGGATGGTATCCCGGCCGCGGGGGTCCAGTCCCGCCGTCGGTTCATCCAGAATAAGCACCTTGGGGTCCATGGCCAGCACCCCGGCAATGGCCACCCGGCGCTTCTGCCCGCCGGAAAGCTCGAAGGGGCTTTTTTCCATCATGTCCTCCGAAAGGCCCACAAAGCGCAGCGACTCCCGCACCCGCTTTTCCACCTCCTCGGGGGGCAGCCCCATATTGGTGGGGCCGAAGGCCACATCCGCCGCCACCGTCTCGCCAAAGAGCTGGTACTCCGGGTACTGGAACACCAGACCCGTCAGGAAACGGAAATCCCGGATCTTTTCCGGTTCGGCCCAGAGGTCGCGGCCATCAATGATGATCTTGCCGCTGGTGGGTTTGTTCAGACCGTTCATGTGGGTGATGAGGGTGCTCTTGCCGGAGCCGGTGGCTCCGATGATGCCCACGAAATCGCCCTCTTCCACCTCAAAGCTCACGTCGTCCAGCGCGGTGACTGCGTTCGGCATACCGGGGTTGTAGACATAGCTCAGGTGTTCTACTTTGATAATACTTGCCATGTTTCCGTCCCCCCCTTACTTCAGCAGCTCATACAGAGCCTGTGCGCACTCGCCGGTGTCGATGATGCCTTCGGGCATGGGGATGCCGGCCTTGACCAGCTCGTCCCGCAGCTCTGCGGCCTGCGGCACGTCGAGGCGGAGAGAACGGACTTTTTCGGTCTGGCTGAACACCTCTTTCGGGGTGCCTTCCATCACCACATTGCCCTGGCTCATCACCAGAACACGGTCGGCCTGCGCGGCCTCTTCCATGTAGTGGGTGATGGACACAACGGTGATGCCCAGATCCTTGTTGAGGTGGTGGATGGTCTGCATCACCTGCTCACGGCCGCGAGGGTCGAGCATGGCGGTGGCCTCGTCGAGGATGAGGCAGTCGGGACGCATGGCGACGACGCCCGCAATGGCGACGCGCTGCTTCTGGCCACCCGAGAGGTTGTGGGGTGCGCGCTCCCGGAACTCGTAGATGCCCGCCATCTTCATGGCGTCATCGACGCGGCGGCGCATCTCTTCCGGCGGAACACCGAGGTTTTCCAGCGCGAAAGCCACGTCTTCCTCTACCACCGTGGCGACGATCTGGTTGTCCGGGCTTTGGAACACCATGCCCACGGTCTGGCGGATGTCATAGAGCTTGTCATCATCGGCGGTGTCCATGCCCTCGACGTACACCTTGCCCTCCTCCGGCAGGAGGATGGCGTTGAAGTGCTTGGCAAGGGTGGATTTGCCGCAGCCGTTTGCGCCCAGCACGGCCACGAACTCGCCCCGCTTGACCTGCATGGAGACGCCGTTGAGCGCGTAGCCGGGCTGCTCCGAGTCGTAGCGGAACTTTAAGTTTTCTGCTGTCAGTATCGTTTCACTCATTTGTTTTCTCTTTCTGGTGGTGCGCCCCTCTGAAAGGGGCTGTACCCCATTCTTAGATGTTAACCTCTCCGTCAATGCTTCGCATTGCCACCTCTCCTATCGAGGAGAGGCCTTGGCATCTCATAAAGCTGAATCTCTTCGCCAGAGGCTCCCCTCGGTAGGGGAGCTGTCGAGCGATAGCGAGACTGAGAGGTTAAATTACATACAACGCTTATTTTAACAGAAAATCCACATGGATGCAAGAGTTTTTGCTATTTTTTCAGAACAAGGCAGGGCAGGGGCGCGGTGTCGGCCCAGTTGGCAAAATCGCACACCAGTACGGTATATTTTTCCAGCGGGAGAGCCCGCAGCCAGCTGAGGATGCTCTGCTTTTCGTCCGTGCCGATGACGCGCCCGCTGTAGAGGATGGCGCTGAGCACGCCGCCAACGCGCAGCGCCGCGAGGGCTGCTTCCAGCGCAGGGATGCTGCTGTCTGCTGTGGAGAAGACGCTGTGGTCGGCCCCGGGCAGCCAGCCGAAGTTGAACATCACGATGTCCGCCGTGCCGGGCCGGATATACTGTAAGAGGTTCGCGTGGCTGTCGCAGATAAGCTCTGCCGTAAGGCCCTGCTTTTTGAGCCGGGCGCGGGTGGAAGTGATGGCCTCGGGCTGGATGTCGAAGCCCAGCACCCGGCCTTCCGGGCCGGCAAGGCGGCAGAGGAACGCCGTGTCGCCGCCGTTGCCGCAGGTAGCGTCGATGCAGAGCTTCGGGTGGGGGAGATGGGCGGCAAGATAGTCCTGCACGAAGCGCACCGCCGTCAAATCGGGGGTGCGGCGGCGGACGAGCCGCCCATCCTCAGGCGCAAAGCCGAATTTCTGCCAGAACAGCCCTTCGCCCTCGTCGGCGGGCAGGGGCGCGGTGAACACCGTCGCAGCCTCCCGGTCATAACCGCTGAACCGGCGCAATATCTCTTTTAACAGGTAGGAGCCGTAGCCCTTCCGCCGCCACTGGGACAGGACGGACAGAGCTGTGATGTCCGCGCCTTTTGGGGTGGGCATGACGTCGCACTGGCCGATGATGTCGGCCTCTTTATAAAGGGCAAAGCCCGTTTGAGTGGCGCTGATTTTCATAGAAACTCCTTAGGACTTGGAAGCTGTTTCCATAAGCATTGCACACCGCCCGAACGGCCTTTTTGCTCGCATACTGCGTTGCTTTCCCTTGCAATCCGTCAGGATTGCTGCGGAAAATCACCTTGCCTGCGGGCAAAAAATCTCGTTTATCCGGCGCACTCTGGCTATGGAAACAACTTCTGATTTCACACATTCTTCACTGGGGAAACGATTGATTTTCACAATTAGCAGATAGAATAAAACCGTGCCGGAGAGGAGCGGAAAAGCTCTTCCCCTGACCATATCCCTTAGAAAGGAAGTAATCACGATGGATGAAAACAAATGGGAATATGACTATTCCTCTTCCAATAATCCTGCCGGTGATACCGGTTACCCCAATGTGGGTTCCAGCGGCATGAACACCGCAAACACTGCTTCTACCTTTAGCGAGAACACCCAGCCTTCCGGCGGCGCAACGCCGCCCCCCGCAGGCCCGCAGAACACAGCCCCTGCCGCGCCGAAGAAGCCGAAGAAGAATGCAGGCAAGGCTGTAAAGAGCATCGTCGCTCTGGTGCTGGCCGCAGCCATGGGCTTTATGGGCGGCTTTGTGGGCGCACGCTTCGGCGGCAATAACAAGGTCATCATCCAGCAGGTGGAGCGGTCCGACAGCTCTTCGGCAGACTCTGAGAGCGCCGCCGAAGGCACGGCTGTTTCCAGCGGCATGACCACCGCACAGGTGGCCAAGACCGTCAGCCCCAGCGTCGTGGTCATCACCACCGAGCAGGTGGTCTACTCCCAGTGGTCCTGGTACGGCCAGAGCCAGGTGGAGAGCGGCGCCGGCAGCGGCGTCATCATCAGCTCGGACGGCTACATCCTCACCTGTGCGCACGTTGTGGATGGTGCTTCCACCATCACCGTGACCATTGATGACAAGGACTACACCGCCACCCTCGTGGGCGAGGACACCACCAGCGACGTGGCCGTGATCAAGATCGACGCCACCGGCCTGACCCCCGCCACCGTGGGCGACAGCGACAGCCTGAAGGTGGGCCAGAGCGTCATGGCTGTGGGCAACCCGCTGGGTGAGCTGGGCGGCACCGTCACCGGCGGCATGATCAGCGCACTGAACCGCAGCGTGACCATCCAGGGCACCAGCTCCACCAACACCATGTCCCTGATCCAGATGGATGCTTCCGTCAGCCCCGGCAACTCCGGCGGCGGCCTGTTCAACATGAACGGTGAGCTGATCGGCATCGTGAACGCAAAGTCCTCCTCCAGCGACGCCGAAGGCCTGGGCTTCGCCATCCCCATCAACGACGCCATCAAGGTGGCGCAGGAGCTGCTGGAGAACGGCTATGTCACCGGTCGGCCCTATCTGGGCATCACCTATCTGGGCGTTGAGGACGCCCAGACCGCTGCCCAGCTGGGCGTGAACGCTTACGGCGTCTATGTGGTGGAAGTGGTCAAGGGCGGCCCTGCCGAGCGGGCAGGCCTGCAGTCCGGTGACCGCATCGTGAGCATCGACGGCACCGAGATCGCCTCCAAGGACGATCTGGGCACCCTGATGCAGAAGCACGCGGCCGGTGACACCCTGAACATCACCATCGCCCGCAACGGCCAGATGCAGACCGTCAGCGTGACCCTGGGCGAAAAGACTGCGTCCAACAGCTAAAAATTCAAATCTTCTTGCGGCGGCAGACCTTTGCAGGCGGTCTGCCGCCGCTTTTGTGTGCCCGGAAAAGCCCCTTTGACCGAACGCACAAAAGTATGAGAAAAATTTGTGAATATCGCCATCTGGACAAGCGGACCTTCCTGCGGTAACATAGATTCACAAGATTGTTACTCTCCATGAGGCATTACTTGCACACTGATCCTTAAGAGCATTTATGCGGCTTATGGGGTGTGGTGTAAGTATAACCACAGGGGGAGTTTTTTCTTTGTAAATTTTGCGGATGGAGCGTGCCGGAGATGCAGATTTTCAAAAAGATCAACAACAACGTTGCTCTGGCACGGGACGCAAAAGGCCGCGAACTGGTGGTGTTCGGCAAGGGCATCGGCTTCCCCGCCATGCCGTATGAGCTCACCGATCTTTCGGCGGTGCAGCGCACCTTCTACGATGTGAACGAGAAGTATTTTGCACTGCTGCGCGACATCCCGGGCGAGGTGTTCCTGCTGGCGGACGACATTGCCGCCGACGCGCAGGACGAGCTGGACTGCTCCCTGAGCCCGAACCTGACCTATGCGCTGGCCGACCATCTCAATTTTGCCATTCAGCGCTGCCGGGACGGCATTGCCCTCCAGACACCGCTTGCCTATGATATCCGGCATCTGTACCCGCAGGAATACAGCCTGGCAAAGCAGGCTTTGCACCAGATCCGGGATACGCTGCACGTTGACCTGCCCGCCGAAGAAGCCGTGAGCATTGCGATGCACTTCATCACGGCAGAAGCCGAGGTGGGCGACATGCACTCCACCATCCTCACCGCCAAGGTGGTGTCCGAAATTTCGGCACTGGTGGAAGAAAACCTCTCCGTGAAGCTGGATAAGGACAGCTTCAGCTTTTCCCGCTTTGCGATGCACCTGCGCTACCTTGTGCAGCGCATGATGCACGGCAAGCCCCTGAACGGCGACAACAGCGTGGACAGCATGTTCCGCACGGTCAGCCGCGAATACCCAAAGATCTATGCCTGTGTGCAGAAGATCAACGACTTCCTCACGGCCACCTACGGCTGGCCCTGCAGCAAGGAAGAACAGCTCTACCTCATCATGCACATCCACCGGGTGTGCTGTGAGCGCACCGAGGAAGAATAAGCCTTCCCCGAAAGACAACCGAATACCCCGAGATCATCGGATCGTTACCCGTGCAAAGTTCACGGGGCGTCACCCAGCTCGAAAAGAACACAGAACGGCTTTGGGCCGCGCTGCGGCCTTTTGCGAATTGGGTGATTTTTCTTTTTTACTGATATAGCCGCGGCCCGGCGCGCGAGGGCGGTGCGTTATATAAAAGTTTTGTTGGATATGAAGGACACTTTTCGTGTGCCCGGACAGAAAGGAAGTGCGGCCCCTTTGCAGGAAACAGAGCCCCGGCAGGCTTTGCTGGATCAGCTGCTTCCCCTTGTGGGCGGTGAGGCGAACGTGGCCTCCACCACCCGGCGGGGCAGCCGCATTTCCATGACGCTCAAGGACGAAAGCCTTGCGGACCCTGCGGCGCTGACGGCTCTGCCGTTTGCGGCATCCGTCAGTCTGCGCAACGGGCGGCTGCGCCTTGAACTGACCGAACAGGCATACGAACAACGTGAAAAGGAGAACTGGCTTATGGCAAGTAAATACGACGGCCTTGCGCGCATTATTATCCAGAATGTTGGCGGCAAGAGCAACATCATCTCCGTGGCGCACTGCATCACCCGTCTGCGCTTCAAGCTGAAGGACGAGAGCAAGGCAAACAAGGAAGTTCTGGAGTCCACCGACGGCGTGATCAAGGTCATGCAGGCAGGCGGACAGTATCAGGTGGTCATCGGCAATCAGGTCAACGATGTGTATGACGCTGTGCTGGAAGTGGGCCATCTGAACGCAGCCGGTGCTGTGGATGAGGACGGCAACGCTGTGGACGACGGCGGCAGTGAGAGCGGCGGCAAGAAGAGCCCCGTTTCCATGCTGATCGACGTGATCTCCGGTACCCTGCAGCCCACTCTGGGCGTGATGGCCGCTACCGGCATCATCAAGGGCCTGCTGGCTCTGTTCGACTTCATCGGCCTGATCCCCTCCACCTCCGGCACCTATCAGGTGTGGTACGCTGTGGCGGACGGCTTCTTCTACTTCCTGCCCATCATCCTGGGCTACACGGCCGCCAAGAAGTTCAAGATGAATGAATTCATCGGCATGGCCATCGGTATCGCTCTGTGCTACCCGGCCATGGTCAACAGCACCGCAGGCGAGGTGCTGGGCACCGTGTTCAGCGGCACTGCCTTTGAGATGAGCTATTATCAGACCTTCCTTGGCATCCCCGTCATCATGCCGGCATCCGGCTACACCAGCTCGGTCGTGCCCATCATTCTGGCCGTTGCCATTGCTGCGCCGCTGGAGCACTGGCTGAAGAAGGTCATCCCCGATGTCATCAAACTGTTCGTGGTTCCCTTTGCCACTCTGGTCGTCATGGTCCCGCTGACCTATCTGGTCATCGGCCCCATCGCAAGCATCCTGTGCAGCATCCTGTCCCTGACCTTCAACGCCATCTACAGCATTCCTGTGATCGGCGGCATCATTGGCGGCATCCTGATCGGCGCTTTCTGGCAGGTTCTGGTCATTTTCGGCCTGCACTGGGGTCTGGTGCCTCTGGCCATGATCAACTACGGCCTGCTGGGCTATGACTTCATCCTCAGCCCCTACTTCTGCGTTTCCTTCGCACAGACCTTTGTTGTTCTGGCCATCATCCTCAAGACCAAGGACGAGAAGATGAAGAAGGTCGCCATCCCTGCATTCATTTCCGGCATCTTCGGCGTCACCGAACCCGCCATCTACGGCGTGACCCTGCCCAAGAAGAAGCCCTTCATTTACTCCTGCATCGCAGGCGCCATCGGCGGTGCATTCACCGGCCTGATGGGCACCCGCAGCTACTCCATCGGCGGTCTGGGTCTGTTTGGTCTGCCCAGCTTCATCGACACCACCGGCGACATGGGCATCACCAACATGATCTACGTCATCATCGCCATCCTGATCGCATCCGTGGTCGGCTTTGCTCTGACCTACGCCCTGTATAAGGACGAATAAGCCCGTTTTCTGAGCCATAAAAGCAGGGTTTTATTTCTCATAATAAAGTGCAGGGCAGACTCCGGCAATGGTCGTGCAGGGCCGCTGTCACACAGGAGCCTGCCCTGTCTTTTTATCAACCGTATCTGTAAAGGAGAAAAGTATGAGCGTTTTCCGTGACGATTTCCTGTGGGGCGGTGCCTGCGCTGCCAACCAGTTCGAGGGCGCATGGGATGTGGACGGCAAGGGCCCCAGCGTGCCGGATATGTGCACCAACGGCTCCCACACCAGCCCGAAATGGGTGACCACCTCCATCCACCCGGACCGCCTGTACCCCAGCCATGAAGCCATCGACTTCTATCACCACTACGAAGAGGATATTGCCCTGTTTGCAGAGATGGGCTTCAAGACCTTCCGTACCTCCATCAACTGGACCCGCATCTTCCCCACCGGCATGGAGAGCGAACCGAACGAGAAGGGTCTGGAGTTCTACGACCGCGTGTTCGACTGCTGCAAAAAGCACGGCATCGAGCCGCTGGTCACCATCAGCCACTATGAGCTGCCCTATGCTCTGGTGGAAAAGTACAACGGTTGGGCAAGCCGCGAGCTGGTCGATTACTACATGAACTACTGCAAAGTCATCTTTGCCCGCTACGAGGGCAAGGTGAAATACTGGCTGACCTTCAACGAGATCAACGCCGGTATGATGCCCTTCGGCGCAGTGCTGTCCCTCGGCACCTGCAAGGGCTACCGCGGCCCGGCTGTTGCCATGCCGGATGATCCCCAGAGCCGCCTGCAGGGCCTGCATCATCAGTTCGTGGCCAGCGCTCTGGCGGTCAAGTACGCCCACGAGCACTACCCCGAGTACAAGATGGGCAACATGGACTGCTTCATCACCAGCTATCCCTTCACCTGCGACCCGGACGATATTCTGGCCAACCAGCAGGCAATGCGCAAGACCAACTGGTACTGCTCCGACGTGCAGGTCCGCGGCGAATATCCTGCCTACGCAAAGCGCCTGTGGGAAGAACTGGGCGTTGAGATCAAGATGGAGCCGGGCGATGCCGAGATCCTGAAGGAAGGCACCGTGGATTTCTACACCTTCAGCTACTACATGTCCAACTGCGTCACCACCCACAAGGACGCAGCAAAGACCGACGGCAATGTGACCTCCGGCTTCAAGAACCCGTACCTGAAGGCCTCCGACTGGGGCTGGCAGATCGACCCGAAGGGCCTGCGCTACACCCTGAACGAGATCTACGACCGCTACCGCATCCCGCTGATGGTGGTGGAGAACGGTCTGGGTGCCTACGACGAGAAGGGCGAGGACGGCGTTGTTCACGACAGCTACCGCATCGACTACCTGCGCAGCCACATCGAGCAGATGGCTGAAGCTGTCAAGGATGGTGTGGACCTGATGGGTTACACTCCCTGGGGCTGCATCGATCTGGTGAGTGCTTCCACCGGTGAGATGGCAAAGCGTTACGGTTTCATCTATGTCAACAAGTTTGACGATGGCACCGGCGACCTGAGCCGCGAGAAGAAGGACTCCTTCTACTGGTACAAGAAGGTCATTGCCACTAACGGCGAAGATCTGGCCTGAAAAACCGTTTTTCCCCTGAAAATCCCGCAGTCAGAAGTTTTATAAAACAGAAAAGCTTTTCTACCGTTCCATTTGTTTGTTCTATTTGTTGTTTCGTTTTTTTGAGAAGGTAAATAAAAACAAAAGTAAAAAACAAAGGAGTACACACGTCATGAGCAAAAATCCTGTTTATATCAGCCGCCGCAATTTCCTGAAAGTCGGCGCTTTCACCGCCGCCATGGCGACCCTCAGCGTTCCCGCTTTTGCAGCATCCGATGAAGAAAACTGCTTCCGCAAGATCACAGCACAGCGTGACACCCAGTATGGCCCTGTGCAGGGCGTGGATCAGGGCGACTCGCTGGTATGGTACGGCATCCCCTATGGTGCAGCTCCGGTGGGAGATCTGCGCTGGCAGGCTCCGCAGGATCCCGCCGCATGGAGCGATGTGAAGGACTGCACGCAGGTCAGCCCGGTTGCCTATCAGTACAGCAGCGGCCCCATTGGCACGGAGGACTGCCTGAAGCTGGATGTTTACACGACGCCCAACGCCCACAAGCTGCCTGTTCTGGTGTTCATCCACGGCGGCAACAATCAGACCGGCAACACCAAAGAGATCCTGGGCAGCGAACTGGTCGTGCGCGACAACTGTGTTTTTGTGACGATCGACTACCGGCTGGGCCTGTTCGGGTTCAACTGCCTGCCTGCTCTGCATCGCGGCAGCGATGACACCGGCAACTTCACGCTTCTGGATATCGCCAAGGCTCTGGACTGGGTCCGTGATAACATTGCGCAGTTCGGAGGCGACCCGGACAACATCACGGTTTCCGGCTTCTCTGCCGGCGGCCGCGATGTGATGGCCATGCTGGCAAGCCCGATGTTTGCAGGGCGTTTCCAGAAAGCGATCGCCTTCTCCGGCGGCATGACCATTGCAGATGAAGCCGCCAGTGAGAGCCAGATCGCATGGGCGATCGCACCTCTCGCCGTGGAAGACGGGATGTTCCACAATGCAGCGGATGCAAGAAACTGGCTGCTGACCAGCGGCGACGACGTCCGCAACTGGCTGTACAGCCTGGATTCCGCCCGTCTGTGCCCGCTGATGAGCAACGCCGGCATCCGCATGAGCGTGTTCCCCCATCTGTACGGAGACGGCGTTGTCCTGCCCAAGGAAGGCTTTGACACCACGACCTACAACAGCGTTCCGCTGCTGATGCTGACCGGCAAGACCGAGTTCAGCATGTTCGCTGTGGGCGACAGCTATTTCAGCAGCAGCGAAATGAAGGCCTGCTCCGCTGCAGAGGTTCAGTCCGCAAAGGACTTCGCGGTGAAATATGGCTCGGACATGTACCGGATCTTCAATGCCGAGTGCAGCGCAGAAAAGATGTATGACAACTATGGTTCCAACATCTATCTGTGCCAGATCAACTATGGTGATCCTGACGCGCTGACCACGATCCCTGTCTACGGCGCATTCCACGGCATCTTTGTTCCTCTGCTGGCCTCCAAGAACAACTACTCGTCTCTGATCGATTTCAGTGGCGAAGGCTATCAGGAAATGGCTGTTCTGTTCAACCGCTACCTGAAGAACTTCATGTACACCGGAGACCCCAACGACAACCTGCTGGGCGGTGTAAGGAATCTGTTCACCGGTACTTCTTCTCTGCCTGAGTGGAAGAACTGGACTCCGGGCGAAAAGGTCAGCATGGTCATGGATGCCTCTGCCTCTTCTGCAGAGATCGGATGTGTAGATGTTTCCACCACCTATGATGCCATTATGGATCGCATGGATGCGGATACTTCTCTGTCGGAAGATCTGAAGCAGAAGATGATCCACCATGTCATGAATGGCCGCTGGTTCAGTGATGCACTGGATGCACGCTATGGCAACCCGACTCTCTGGAAATAATTCTTAAACAAAAAAGCTTCCCCCGTGCGGTGTCCGCCGCACGGGGGAAG
>ERZ772861.1664-NODE-1664-length-17334-cov-3.265988_pt1 | contig 17334 bp, 26 predicted proteins | sample MGYA00512135_ERZ772861 | MGnify/ENA primary metagenome ERZ772861 (study PRJEB29015, sample SAMEA2737700) | human gut metagenome | biome: human gut; feature: human-associated habitat; material: faeces | place: China | collected 2012 ...
GGAATACTCTTCTATCACTCCTACCTTCGTGACCACATAGAGGAAAGACAGAACGACTCGCAGAATCGACGGCAGAGTCTACACTATCAGACACTCCCATGCCCTACTCGGAGGTAGGCAATCCACAGGAACGTGTTGAATGTGTATCGAGTCATCACACTCACCTTCTCCATCACGGCAATCCACTGCCTCTTGGCATTACCCTCACATCCCACTCTCACCTTCTTCTCTACTTCAGTATGACAGTAAAAAGACAACAGCTGCGCGCATAACAGAAACACACTCTTGCAGATTCCGGTAATCAACACCTCATAGGAATCTATGACTGAATCAACGGGAAGAATCCGACCATAGATGAATTGGCACGAAATGGCCACCAGCAAGGAGGAAATCACCTTGGGTGGGTGGAGATAGTAATTCACCGCATACTCCTCTGGTGTGCAAAAACACAACGTGCCAATCGACACGATGGACAACACAAGATGCAGGAAAAGATAGCGATACGGCTTATCCGTCTAGGATCACACACACACTCAATCACACACCAGATTGGCAACAGCGAACTTCAGCAGCCTGTTCAGTCCGTATATAGCGAAGCAAACAGAACTGATACAGAATAGCCCTACAACTCATACGTCACGACAAACACGACAGCGAAGATTATTGATGAAAAAAGCTACGCTAACGATCACGAAAAACGGAATCGATTCGCCAATGAAGCAGCTCAGCTCCAAATCTACTCGTAATCATCTCCACCAATACCAACTTCTCGGGTTTTGGAGGAATGTGTCAATCTCTCTATCCAAGTCTATCATCTACACATAACGAAAAGCAGTAGCCTTAACTGAATCCGGGTCTTGGTACTCCGGATTCGCAACTCTCTGCTGCTGCGCCTCTTCCAGCTCGTGAATGAGCGATTCAAGAAGGTTGAGGAGTTCTCTTTGCGCTCTCTGTCTTCTCGCGGGATCGTTCCGTCTCCTATTCTGGAATGTATTGCGTCGTCTCTCCGTTCGTTCTCGCGTAGTTTCCAGAAGGGGAACTTCTTCCATCTCAGAATCGTCGTCAGACACGAATGTCATCTCCCCGTCACTGTCTTCGAATGCCTCATATGCAAGGGGCTCTCGAACGGTGCTGTTCCTCGATGCACCGCAATGAACGCAATACCGTGCTCCACTCCCGTTTCGCTGGTTGCACGTATTGCATATCCACACTCTCTCCATTCTCGTTCCAATCCACACACCCACGAAACCAATTGTGAAACAAACACACACTTCGCAACGCACTTAGTGCTGAGCCTTCTTGTACTCGAGCATCATGTGGTTGTCCGGCTGGAGACCGATGCAGGCTCTGAAGATGTTGATGATGCACTCTCTCTGCTTGGAGAGCGCGTTCACCACGGGCGTGCCCTTGGGCACCTCGGGAGCCTTCAGCAGGTAGCTCAGGATGGAGAGCACGGAGTCGAAGTGCTCGAAGCCCTTGCTGCCCTCGTAGGACATGGTGATACGCTCGCAGATCTCGGACAGCACCACCAGATCGATCATCAGCGGCGCCGCCAGCAGCGAGTCCTCGCACGTGTTGTGCATCGAGATGGTGTTCAGACCGCCGTTGAAGATCTCCGACGTGTACTCGTCCAGCGCGCGCTTGCTGTCGCCCACGAACGGGATGTACTTGATCACGATCAGGTGGTCGGGGTGCGAGTGGTTCGGGTACAGGATGCCGTTGGAGGCCACCATGTCGTCCACCACGCCCGACTTCGAGATCTCCTTCGAGCGGAACTGCTGCGGCGAGGACAGGTTCTTGCCGTCGTTGTTGCCCAGGTGGTTGTAGGAGGCGATGGACGCGGGCTTGATGCCGGCGCTCACCAGGTAGTCCACCAGCACCGACTTGATCTTGGTCTGACCGCTCTTGAAGTCGTCACCCGCGATGAACGTGTGGTGCTGCTCCGCCAGCTCGAACACGCCCGGCACGAAGGTGTTCTGGGGCGAGCCGTTGATGTACGTGTTGCCCTCCAGAATGGCGGCCACCGCGAAGATGGTCGAAGGCGCCACCTCGCTCTCGCTGTTCTTGATGGCCTTCAGCAGGTTCTCGGCCGTGTCGTTCACGCCGGGGATGATCGACGAGTAGCGCTCCGTGTTCGCCGTCCACAGCACGATCACCTTGTCCAGGTGGTTCTCCTCCTTGAAGCGGCGCATGTCGGCGCGGATGTGCTCCAGGTGCGCCTGCTTGTCCGTTCCGGGGATCACGTTGTCCGCACGGTCGCTCTGGTTGGCGGCAATGTAGTCGGGGTAGTAGATGGAGGGCAGCGGGTGGAAGTCCTTCATGTACGGGTACATCACCTGCTGGAAGTCGTAGTCGTAGACGGCGGCGCGCTTCATCGCGTCACCCAGGTTCATCGCGCTGATATCCCAGCCGCCAATCACCAGATCGACGGGGTTCACCAGAGGAAGCAAATTCTTGAAGGGCACGTAGAGGTCGCCTCCGGGCACCGTTCCCACCTTCACCGTGGAGCTCTGGGAGATGGAGCCGTAGAAGTTGGGGTGCATCTCGCCCTTCTTCGTGTGCCAGGTGATCTTGTGCTTGTTGGCAAGAATACCGGCAGTGACGGTCGTTCCGTTGTTGCCACCCCAGCCAATCAGCATCATACCCACCTTGGGGATACGTCTGTCGGTCTTGAAGGTGTACTTCTCGTCCTGAGGAGTGATAATCACCTTGCCGTCCTCGATCTTCGCACTGCTCGTGTGGTAGACGTAGTCCGAGGTAATGGTGTCGTCCGTGTAGGTGACGTTGGGAGCGTTAACAATAATAGGAGAATCGGTATACTGGTAAGCAGAGTTCATTACAAGTCGTGGTTTTGGCAGCCTGTTTCAAAGAGATGACCGTGAGCAAATTTCGTTCTCCTTCTGAGAGGCGACGAGAAATTAAGCATAAATCTGAAAGACACTCCGCATTTGCCGCTTCCCTGTTTCCACTATTCATGCCGTATTCTCGAAGCCTGCCCAGAATCTGGACACTTCGCCCCTTATCCGATTCGTTTCGCTCTGTGATTGGACGCACCGCTTCTCGTGCTCAATCCGTCTGCTGCTCGACACACGCGAAAAGAAGGGAAGAACCGCGGTGTGAAAAGAAGACTTGAACTCGATTGTCATGTGGACGTGCTGATGGGATTGAGGCTGGAGAATTGAGATGGGAATAGAGAAGCAAATAGGGAGAGTGGGATGGAAGACGAAGCGGGGATTGGGATTGTTGCGAATCACGCACGTGTTGTTGCTCTTATCGAGCCATATGAATTGCGATGACGCTTTCGCCTTGTTGTTGAAGTGCTCCTACCTGATTCACTCCTGCTGCGATAAAAAGACACGATTCGGATACAATCATCAAGAAGCACTCGATAGGAAAGAAAGGAGAGGATCATTATCAAACAATGTTTGGGTTCAGCTTGAGGAGCTTTGCCGAGGCGGCAATTAACAGCATCACGGGAACATCGCAAAGTGATGAAGAAATCGGGAAGTTGGTGAAGGAGGCAGAATCGCAGGACTCTTCCTTTGCGTAGGGGATTCGCATTGTGCGGGGGAGATATATCAGTTAGAAACCTCCTCGCCATCGCCAAGGAGCTGGAGAAGCAGTTGCTGACCTTTGCGGAAACGAACAGCAGCATTCTGTGCCACGTGGAGAAGTTGGACGATGAGGCGAACAAGAACGGAAAGAGCGTTGATGTCTGGGGAAAGGCGTCTCGCTTCTACTATTGCATCGATACTGTGAAGGAATCGATATTTCCCGACGCGGTAAGAGGATCCTGGTTGAGTATGAGCGGATAGAGCGAGAAGCTGCAATCCATCCGTGCCGAAGTGGGAAAGCGGAGCGAGACGCTGCACGATCTGCGAGGTCGCGAATCTGCGTTCAACACGAAGCAGTCCGCCATCGCTGATGTAGTGGTTGAGAAGGAGCTTGAGTGTAGGACGAGGACTTGCTGAAGCAACTGAAGTCGCGCGACGAGCTGATCTCCCTGCACGGAGACGCTCACAGCGACATGGTGAATCAGACACGTGAGCAGATGAGCAAGGTGAGTCACAGTGGATGGTGTGAACAGCAGCTGCAGGCATCCATCGACGCAGATAAGGCGAAGCAGGCGGAGGAGAAGGCTTCTCTCGTTAATGCACTCAATTCGCTGATCGGCTCCAACCGGTCCTTCGTGGAGGACTCGCTGCACACACTCTACGACCTCTTCGCCTCCACCTACGCGGCGATGGCAGCGACCTTCTCCACAGAAGTGCCCTCCGCCATCCTGGACCTGAAGGCGCCGCTGATCCCCGGGCAGGAGGACAAGGAGCTGCGGCTGACGCTGTCGGCGGGCGCCATCCACGAGCACCCCATCTCGGTGACGGTGGGTGAGAGGCGTGGGCGTGAGGCGTAGAAGGGCAGTCTGGTGAAGTGGGCGTTCTGCTGCGACGACGCGAACGTACGGTTCAGCGTGGTGCTGACGACGCCGAGCAAGGAGGTGGTGATGGTGGAGGCGGAGCACAAGGTGAAGGGCGACGGGCGGTTCGATCTGTGAGGGTGTGTAGGGTGAGTGAGGAGTAGTGGGGAGATGGTGAGCGACCGCGACGGCGTGGCGACGCTGGTGTGGGACAACACGTACTCGCTGATCACTCCGAGGCAGGTGCATGTGCGCATTGCTGTGAGGCGTGGGGGTGTGAGGGGGCTGTGAGGGGTAGATCCTGCCCAGGGGGTCAAGAGTGAGGAGAAGGGTGTTGCATCTGTTGAGAAGTCTGTTGAGGTTGCTGAAGATGTGAAGCCTGCTGAGAAGTCTGTTGAGGTTGCTGAAGATGTGAAGCCTGTTGAGGAAGTGAAGGAGGAAGAAGTGAAGAAGGAAGAGGCGAAGGAGGAGGTGAAGCCTGCTGAGGCTGCTGAAGTGAAATCTGCTGAGGAAGTGAAGGAGGAAGACGTGAAGGAAGAAACCGTGAATGACAATTCAAAGGAGGAGAAGAAGGAAACAACCCAGTCAACGATGGAAGAAAAGGAAGAGCCAAACGCCAAGACAGATTAAGCTCTCTGTTTTTCATAGTCCGCTGTTTTCTATCCCACAACACCCCCATTCTCGAACCCACGCCAAACCGTTTCATCCGCATTTTTCAACGAATACTGCACAAAGCATGAGTTTAGAGAATTCATCCGATTTCGACAACACTGCTTTCGATGCTGCAGATTGGGTGAACGCATCCGTGGAGTTGATGGGCAGCACGGACGATTTAGACTCCTTCCTCTCCAGCCTGTCGATGAAGGTGCAAGTGCTGGCACAAGACTGCGGAGATACCATCGAATCGCAGATGAAGGGCCTTCTCACCAGACTCCCGGATATGGTAACTCTCCCTTTCCCTGTCAACGCTAGATGACCGAAGTGACGGAGTTGGAGGGGAACATGAACGAACTCAAGAAGGAGATAAAGGAGATGACGTCCGCAACAAAGAACATGGAGAAGAACGCGCAGACGGAGACTCTGTCCGATCTGAAGACAATCCAAAACAAGATGAAGATCTGCAAAACCCAGCTGGAGACGCTCACCGAGTGGGACCAGCAGTGTGCCTCCTGCCACGACGCGCTGTCCAATCAAGATACGGAAGTCGGGTCGATTGACTCCCTCCATTCTAGATGGCCGCATCCATTCTGGAAGACATGTCCCGCTCCGTCACTCTCCTGCAAGGACTGCCAGACCAGCAGAGCCGTGTGGACAGCATCACCACCTTCAAGAAGGAGCTGGAGGAGCAGCTGACTCCAAAGCTGCAGACCGCCTTCCAGTCCAACAACGAATCGCAGCAGCTCATTCTCCACAAGATCTATTCGCATCTCGATCTCGAGTCGCAATTCGTGTCCGCCTTCTGCCAATTCCACTCCACCGCCTTCTCTCGGTTATTCTCCTTCGCTTCACTCACTCATAGCATCTTGTCCTCCTCCATCGCAGATTCGCCCTTCGACACCCTTCAATCCTTCTACCCCAATCTCCACACCTGGTTCCTCTCCATCTCCGAACCGCTCTTCACCCTCTTCGGCGACCAAGACGAAGGTGGGCGTTTCATCGGCGTTTCATCCCAGAGATCATCGCGTCGCTCTTCGACTCCGGCTGCCGCTCCATCTCGACGGAATTCCGCCGTGTGCTGGACGCCCTGCCCGTGGCGAGCGTGAAGCACGCGCTGGACGCGTCTTTCGGGTACATGGAGATCCTGCTGGGCGGCGTGCACGGCGCGGCGGCCAAGCAGCGCTGCTTCTTCAGCCTGCTGTGTGACTGGCGCGCCTTCCTCACCACTGCCTTCGTGGACGGCGAGTACGACGCGCTCAACGGGCTCCTCAACACCGTGACGCTCACCGTGGCATTCACTTATCGCCTAAAGCTGTAGGATGACATCACGACGCTGGTGCCGGCCTTCTGTGGCGCGCTGCAACCGGCGCTGGGCACGCTGTGCCTGTCGCTGGCGCGCTTCGAGGAGCACTGCCTGACGGTGGGCCGCGGGCTGCTGCTGCCGCAGTACCTGAGCAGTCTGGCGTGCGGGTTGTGTGGAGGACTCACCCGTAGCAGGCTGTTCGACAACGTGCAGAGTCGCTACACCGCGCTGCTAGACCGCTACGCCGCGCTGAAGAAGCAGGAGAAGGAGGCGCACGAGACCGCGTTCGACTGGAGTGTGTTCCAGGTGGGGGCCAGGGGTGGGGGTTACGCGTAGGGGTGGAATAGCCTGCTGGTGATCCTGAACCACTTCCTGCTGTTGCTCCGGCACAGCCAGCTTGCCGTGAAACACTTCCTGCAGGACAACCGACCGCTCTTCACCGCGCTTGTCACCAGCGAAACGCCCGGCGTTTCATCCTTCACATCGGACGCGTTGCTGCTGGCGATGGTGAGTCAGGACGCCTCGTGGCGCGCCTCCATCACAACCGTACAGTGATCGGCATGATCATCAAGGGTAGTTGTTATCCTCGCTGACCACGCTTCCCGCTGGTGTGATGGTGTCTCCGCTGCAAACCGTCTACACCGGGCTTCTCACCTTGACAAGTCAGCTCATCGACACGGTCGCTCGCTTCACGCTGGCACCCGCACGGCACGTCTTCAAGCAGATCCCCACGATGCCACAATGGTCACGTGTGGACGCGTCAGCGGTTCACCCGCTGCCGTCGGAGTGGGTGTGTGGGTGAGGCGTGAGAGTCAGGTTCATTCTGCCCCTCGGCGAGCACCTGCTGAAGATCGTGGAGCAGGTGGAGATGGCGGCGGGCGCGGCGGGAGAGGGCCTGCAGAAGGTGGCGGTGGAGGCGGGCGAGGAGTGGAGGAGCGTGCTGACGGAGATGGAGCGGTACGGGCGCGAGGAGGAGAAGAGGTGCATGAAGAACAGCGAGGTGGTGCTGAAGCGTGGTTATGTGGAGGAGAAGGGAAGGTGTGAGGCGTAGTGCAGTGGGATGGAGGTGAAGGACCCGGAGTCCTTCTCGCAGTGCTTCTTGGTGCTGGTGGCACGATGTGGTGATGCGTGGCGATGGTGATGAGTAGTGGTGATTGGGAGCTATATCGAAGCGGTTTGCGGAATCAACAACATCAAGATATCGGGGTCGCAGCAGCTCGCCACGGATATCGGGTACGGACGCGATGCGGGTGATGAGGGTAGATACTTGTCGAATGTGATTTCCGCGTTTGGTCTGGGGAATGCGTCGGTGCTGGGAGTGTTCAAGGAGGTGTTTGCACTGACCGACTCGGGTAGCAAGAGGAAAGCGGTGATGAAGACTAGAGCTGTCTCAGAAGTTGAGCACCGTGGGAACCACTTCCGGAGACGAGGTCCTCATTCTCCAGAGAGTGGCGAGACTGCGCGGAGCGCTGGCGTGCTGATGTGTTTTCTGGAACAAACAGGCGATATTCTCATCCACAACAGTGAAAACAGTAGTCCGCAAACCGCTTACCAGATGGAGCTGGCAGAGGAAGCAATCTTGGGCCACAGATCGGCGGCCTCCTTGGCGACAGGTCCGGTGATACCCGATCCCTTCATCTCACCCTTGGGGTTCACGATCACACCAGCGTTATCTAGCCCTCACGCCATTCCGCAGAGACTACCCTCGAAGTACAGGAACACGCCGTTCTTGCGTCTCCAGCTCTTTCTCTGTCTCACCACGATGGCGGGCATGACTACGAGGTCACTTCGCTCCGAGGAGGCTTCCTACCCTTCTTGCGGAGCTCGGGCTTTCCCTTCTTCACGGAAGCCATGAACATGTCTCCGGGGCCTAGTCCATCACGAAGCAAGCGAAAAGAACGCACAGCAAGCAGGGAGTCTGTTGAGACGAGCACCCCAGCGAGTGACAGAAATGACGTACAGATTCTTGGCACCCGTGTTATCAGCGCAGTTAATCACAGCGCCGACGGGGAGACCGAGGCTCATTCTGAACTTGTTTCCAGCAGCACCTCCACGACCTAGCCGTTCACTCCCCCGCTTCCCACACGCCTACCACGTTTAGCAGCAGCCATTGCAGTATAAGAATATTTCTGATTGAAGGGAATGGCTGGAAGAGAGTCCGTCGCCGAATTGGGGAAATAACCGCTTCTCTCGCCTGAATTGGATGTGTTGGAATGGCAAGATTTCTTTCTTTTGAATAGGGAAATGGGTTGAGGAGGGAAGTGAAGTGAAGTTGGAGTGCAAATGGGGAGGGGGTTGTCTGTTCTCCATGTTCAATAGATTACGACTTTGAGTGTGGCGATGAGTGAGGCTAGTTTAGGAGTATTACTGGATTCTATATGAAGCAGAGTGAGGGATTGTGTAGGGATGGACAGGGATGAAGAGTGCACTTGAAGTATGTATGCTTATATCCGCATGAGATTGGATTCGAGAAAGCAGCTCAATGCCAACAAACACCCCTCACAGCTTAATCATATTCCTATACTGAATGAACTGCAACAGGCAGCACACAAGCATCACAATCGTTTCAAACACGGAAGAGAGAATCACCTTGTTCTTCAACTTCTGCAGATCTACTCCTCACCACGTCACTCCTCACTCACCCGCCTTATAGTTGTGCTGCTTCTCTCTCGTGTAACGCTGCTCATCCTGCATGGCGTAGATTTCAGTAGCAATCGCTTGCAGCTTGTCCGCCAAGTTGTCCACATCACCTACTCCTTATGGCCATTGCGCACGGCTACTGGATGTCACGTACTCCGTGCGCGGCGCTTTGTTAATGGGCTTCATCTCGTTGCCGATCTGATAACGGAAGGAAATGCCGACTTCGTCCGACTTGGAGGTGGAAAAGCACATCGTCAAGCGAAGCGGCTTGTCGAACATGAAGTTGAAGTCATCCTCCGCCTTGGAGTTGGATGAATAGAGCTGCTTTCCAGAATTGTCCTTGATCTACGAAAACAACGGACAGGAAGACACGTACCGTAACGATCAACCCCTTCGAATCTCCCTTTGTTACCTCGTACGATGCATACAGCTGGTCTCCAATCTTGCCCTCCTCCCAGATGCACTGCTCCTTACCGGATTTGAGGTTGATAGTCAGTCCCTGAACGCAGATTAAGCAGACTGCCACAAGAACGGCGATTCCTTTCATTGGTTGAAGAGATGTCTAATTGAATGCAAAACTGTAATTGGTGAGTGGCAGTACATCAGTAGTGTATTGCGTGTGTGAAGAAACGCGATTCACAGTGATCCACTTCTTATCCCATTTACTACGTCAACAGCCTCCTATGAGTGGTTGCAATATATTGGTTCATTTTGAAAGCAAATGAAGTGCTGAGAAAACCAAACAGTGAAAAAGAGGGCAAACAACCATTCATTCCTTTCTCTTCTCCGAACAGAATGGAAGGTAGTGGCTTCACGAAGGCGACGGACCTCATCTTCAAGTCGAAGACCAATCCTCTGACGAATGTCCCCTTTTCCAAGAAATACTACAGCATTCTGGAGGAGAGAAAGAAGCTTCCCGTTTACGAGTTCCTCGACAAGTTGGAGGAGGCCGTGGACAAGAACCGCGTCATCATTGTGGAGGGAGAAACGGGTTCCGGAAAGACCACGCAAATTCCACAGGTAACTGTATGATGTTGTTTTCACGCCCGTAGGCTCTCATGCTTCACTACCTCGCCACCCATCCTGATTCCGACAAAATCATTTGCTGCACACAGCCCCGAAGAGTGGCCGCTATCAACGTGGCCAAGCGTGTGGCGGAGGAGATGGACGTGGAGTTTGGTGGCGAAGTGGGATACAACGTGCGTTTCGACGACCACACGAGTGACCGCACGGTGCTGAAGTATGTGACGGACGGTATGCTTCAGCGCGAGGCGATGAGCGATCCTCTGCTTTCTCGGTACTCCTTCTCTCCTTCTCTCAACACTAGCTACTCAATCATCCTGCTGGATGAGGCGCACGAGCGCACGCTGGCGACGGACATCATGATGGGTCTGCTGAAGGAGCTGCTGACGAAGCGAAGCGACCTGAAGCTGGTGGTGATGAGTGCCACGCTGGATGCCGGTCGCTTCCAAGTCATCTTAAGGAAGTGACATGACGCGTAGAAGTACTTCAACAACGCGCCGCTCTATTCGGTGCCCGGCCGCGTATTCCCCGTGGAGATCTACTACACGCCCAAGCCGGAGCGCGAGTACGTGGAGGCGGCCATCCGCACCGTGATTCAGGTAGTGGTGAAGCCTCGCGCTGACCCTCAGATCCACCTGCTGGAGGACCCGGGCGACATCCTCCTCTTCCTCACGGGCGAGCAGGAGATCAACGACACGTGCGACCGCCTGGAGGAGGAGGCGCAGTCCTTCCCGGCGGACAAGCCGAAGCTGCTGGTGCTGCCGCTCTACTCCGCGCTCCCGCCCGACCAGCAGCAGGCCGTCTTCGAGCCCACGCCCGCCGGCTACCGCAAGGTGGTGGTCGCGACCAACATCGCCGAGACGTCCATCACCATCAACGGTGTGGTGTACGTCATCGACCCCGGCTTCAGCAAGCAGAAGGTCTACAACCCGCGGATCCGCGTGGAGTCGCTGCTTGTGACGCCCATCAGCAAGGCGTCGGCGCGACAGCGTGCGGGTCGTGCGGGTCGAACGCGTCCTGGCAAGTGCTTCCGACTGTACACCGAAGAGTCCTTCAACACGCAGTTGCTGGTGGGTGTGTGAGGTGATGGTGACGCGCAGGAACAGAGCTATCCCGAGATCATGCGAAGCGACATATCCTCCGTGATTCTGACGATGCTGAAGCTGGGCGTCACAAACCTCGTCAAGTTCGACTTCATGGACCCACCCGCGCCCGAGACCATGATGCGCGCGCTGGAGAACCTGAACTACCTGGGCGCGCTGAGCGACGAGGGCGAGCTGACGGCGCTGGGCGAGCAGATGGCGGAGCTGCCTTTGGACCCGCAGCTGGCGAAGGCGCTGCTGTCGTCGGCGACGTACGGGTGCGTGCCCGAGATGCTGTCGATCACCGCCATGCTGTCCATTCCGCCGCCGTTCGTGCGGCCCCGCGACAGCGCGCGCTTCGCGGACGACGCGCACGAGCAGTTCGTGCACACGGACAGCGACCACCTGACGCTGCTGAAGCTGTGAGCGTGGCGAGTGGGCGTGAGGCGTAGGTACGACGCGTTCAGCCAAGTGCCCGAGCGACAGCGTAGCAAGTGGTGCTTCGAGAACTACCTGAACTTCCGGTCGATGAGCAGCGCGGTGAGCGTGCGGCGGCAGCTGGAGGGCCTGCTGCGGCGCCTGCGCTTCGACGTGAACAACGGATACGACGTGGCGAACGTGAACTACTTCAGCAACATCAAGAAGTGCCTGCTGTCGGGGTTCTTCATGCAGGTGGCGCACCGCGAGCGCACTGGGCACTACCTGACGATCAAGGACAACCAGGTGGTGAAGGTGTACCCCTCGTCGGTGCTGAAGAACAAGCCCGATTGGGTGATGTACCACGAGTTCGTGCTGACTACCGCCAACTTCATGCGGACGATCACGGCGGTGGACGGAGAGTGGCTGATGGAGGTGGCGCCGCAGTACTACAACCTGAGTCTGTTCTCCGAGTGCACGGCGAAGAACGACCTGATCGCGATCGAGAAGCGGAAGCAGCTGCGCGCGGAGAGTGCGAAGCGGAGAAGACAATAGCGTCATTTGGGGTGTTTGTTGGCACACGTGCGTTTGAAGTAGGCTAGGGACGAAACCCAAACAGGTCTTCCATAGCTCAGTTGGTTAGAGCGTGCGGCTGTTAACCGCAAGGTCGACGGTTCAACCCCGTCTGGGAGAGTTTCTTTTTCACTGATTCAGATGAAAGGACTGAGGCTTCTTCTTTTATTTGGTTTCGTACTTGCCAGTGCGTCGGCAGGAATTGGGGACTTGTCGTTGCGGAATAGCTCGCACATCAGCGACAAGCAGTCCATTCCCCGTTCTCTCACGGCATTGAATGTTTCTCGTGCTTACCATTCAATAACGTCATGCGTAGTATGTGGTTTCTACAGAAGTGATTGTCAGTATAGAAAGGGCTGTTTGTTCTCTTCTCTTTATTGATGACTAGACAAGCGTAGTTCCTTTCACATTGCAGGATGGCGATATGCACAGCCGTCTTCGATTGTCCAAGTGGAAGAGGATTTTGCATCATCGTCGTGCTCTGAGCATGACCTCAACGCAGTGTATCGACTGCTGTATACTATTGTTGAAGTGGATGGCTTCTTCGTGCGCGTTCAGTTGGATCAAGTACTCTTCACGTTTTACCCCTCCTACGTCATCCAATCGGGGTGTCAAATCGATCCGAAGAAGGAGTATGATGTGACTGCCGTGCCTTGCAGCGCTTTTCGACTTGCGACGCTTCGGAAATCCATCGGAACAAACAGCTGGTTGTATATCATGGAGGGGAGCAAGATTCCTGTTGATGACTACTTTTGCAAGCGACAGGGTGATGATGGGTGTGTGGACGAGAAGAAGGAGGATGACAATGATACGCACACCAATCTCATTGTTGTGATTGTTGTTGTGGTGATTGTGATTATCGCTATAATCGGCATGATTGCATTATGCATAAACTGTTAGTTGTGATTGCCCTTTCGGTGTTTGTTTCATCAAGGCCCACACAAATCCATCTCCCCGAATGGAAGTGGAATCTGCCGTTCCACAGCCCCTCACGTCTCCAACGCTGGAGTCGTTTGAGGACTACATCTCTGTGTATGTGCGATTTGTCCCGGAACGGATAAAGGTGGAGAAACGGCTTTTGGAGATGAAAGAGAACGCGAAGCAGAAGCGAGTGAAGAAGGAAATGCCACGCTATCCCGAGCGAGTCTTCTCTTCCCATTCTCTCTCATGCAATAGACGCACTGGGATTTCATGATGGCGGAAATGAAATGGCTGGCCACCGATTTCTTGGAGGAGCGGAAACGGTTCAGCAAGCGGCGGAAGGAGGTGAACAAGGCGGTGATGTCGATTTCAAAGATGAAGGAGCAAGCGATGGAGAAGAAGAGGCTTGTTTGGAGTGCGTTCCTGGAATGATGGGATAGGAACTCGTGAAGGAGCAGAAGACGGTGGCGAAACAAATCAGCACACACGTGGCCATGTATTGGTCGAAGATTGACAAGATCGTTGTGTACAAACACAAAGGGTTGCTTCCATCCATGCGGTTGACATCTAGACAACTGTACGAGCGACGCAGCGAGCTGATGGACCGTCACCTGCAGTTCATGCTGAAACAGACGGAGGACTACACCAGCCGTCTCTCAAAGCGCATCATCGCCTCCGACAGCGACGGTAATTTCATCCACCCATCCTTCACATCTAGCGGCGAATGGCGTCCAGGCGCCCTTCCTGCTCAACCCCGCCTACACGCTGCGCCCGTACCAGCAGAAGGGCCTGGAGTGGCTGGTGTCTCTGTACGAGCAGGGCCTCAGCGGCATTCTGGCGGACGAGATGGGCCTGGGCAAAACGCTGCAGACCATCTCGCTGCTGGCGTACCTGGCGGCCACCAAGGGCATCTGGGGCCCGCACCTGATCGTGGTGCCGACGAGCACGATGCTGAACTGGGAGTGCGAGTTCAAGCGCTTCTGCCCGTCGATGAAGGTGCTGACCTACTACGGCTCCGCGAAGGAGCGGCAGGTGAGGGCTGTGAGAGGTGCTGAGGGGTAGGAGAAGCGGAAAGGGTGGGGGTCCCCCAACTCCTTCCAGGTGTGCATCACGTCGTACCAGCTGGTGGTGAAGGACGCGGCGGTGTTCCGGCGGAAGAAGTGGGTGTACATGGTGCTGGACGAGGCGCACAACATCAAGAACTTCCAGTCGGAGCGCTGGCAGGTGCTTCTGCACTTCAACACCAAGCGGCGGCTGCTGCTGACGGGCACGCCGCTGCAGAACTCGCTGATGGAGCTGTGGTCGCTGATGCACTTTCTGATGCCGGCGTTGTTTCGCAGCCGCGGCGAGTTCGCCTTCTGGTTCTCGAACCCGCTGAACCAGATGGTGGAGGGCGAGCGGAGCATCAACGCGAAGCTGGTGCACCGTCTCCACGAGGTGATGCGACCGTTCATTTTGCGGCGGCTCAAGAGCGAGGTGGAGAAGGAGGTGCGTGTGTGTTGTTGGCGTGAGGCGCAGATGCCCAAGAAGTTCTTCCACGTCATCAGCTGCCCGCTCAGCAAGCGTCAACGCTTCCTGTACGAGGACTACATCGGCCGCCGCAACACGCGTGAGCAGCTCGCCAGCGGCAGCTTCCTGTCCATGATGGGCGTGCTCATGCAGCTGCGCAAGGTCTGCAACCACCCCGACCTCTTCGAGACGCGGCCCATCTGCACGCCCTTCGTCTGCGACGCCATCACTCTTCGTCTCCCGCGCGGCATCGACCGGGCTGTGGGCAGCGGCGTGCGGGGCCATCTGTTGAACCGCGCTGTGTGGGAGAGCAGCCTGACCGACGAGGTGCTGGAGGCGTGTGATTGGCGCCGCCAGCTGCGCGTGTTTCCCGCGGCATGTCGTGATGTGGAGTGTTGTCGTCGCGACGCGCTGTTGGTGCGTGAGGCGCGGTCCCTGCTGGGAGTAGGTGTGATCATGGGGGTGTGAGAGGCAGACGGAGATGGCGCGTGAGCTCGCACCGACGCCCACCGCGTTCCTGACGCAGGTGCGAGAGCGACAGCGCAGCTTTGCACCGGAGTCGCCGCTGGTGCGCGAGGTGGAGGACGCGGGCTTCAACTACCGCTGCTGCGCGGACGTCGCTAGTATGTGTTGGCAATTCCTTTCACTCGCAGAGGTGTGGTCCGCCGGTACGCAGCAGGTGGTCCGGACGCTGCGGCGCGGCGAGGTGGAGGAGGTGGTGCTGACGCAGCAGGAGCGCGTCGTCCGCCTGGCGCGACGCAACACAGTTGCATTCGTCGCCCCGCAGATCGGCTGCGACGGCGCGCGTCTGCTGCGCGTGTACCACGCACCAACGGAGGCTGTGGCGGACGCAACACGCGCGTGGGACGGCTTCACGCACGCGCTGACGGCCGCGGCGCCGTCGTTCTCGGCCTTCTGCGCGCAGCACGCGTGGCTGGTGGAGCACTTCACGGTGCTGACGCCGCGCGCCAAGCCGATGCACCCCATCGCGCCCTCCACCGGCGCCGCACCCGTGCCCGCGCCCCTGGCCGAGGCGATGGAGGCGTACTCCGCGCTGTGGGTTTCGTCGCCTCTCCTCACTCGCAGACCGGCCATCCACCGCTGGCAGACGCTGCGCGCCGTGCAGTTCCCCGAGAAGCGTCTGTTGCAGTATGATTGCGGCAAGCTGCAGGTGCTGAGCGAGCTGCTGCCGCGCCTGCGCCGCGAGGGCCACCGCTGCCTGCTGTTCACGCAGATGTCGCGCATGCTGGACATTTTCGAGACGTTTTTGAACATGCACCACTTCTCGTACCTTCGCATGGACGGCTCCACCTCGCTGCCACAGCGGCAAAAGATGATGGAGAAGTTCAACAACGACTCGCAGGTGTTCATCTTCATCCTCTCCACGCGCAGCGGCGGACTGGGCATCAACCTGGTGGGCGCCGACACGGTCATCTTCTACGACTCTGACTGGAACCCCGCGATGGACGCGCAGGCGCAGGACCGCGCGCACCGCATCGGGCAGACGCGCGACGTGCACATCTACCGGCTGGTGAGCGAGAGTACGGTGGAGGAGAACATCCTGAAGAAGGCGAACCAGAAGCGGCACCTGTCGCAGCTGTCGCTGGAGGAGGGGCGTTTCACCACGCAGTCGTTCGTGAAGGAGATCACGATCGCCGACATCATCGGCGCGCAGCCCGAGGAGAACCAGGCCGGTGGGTGCGGGCGTCGGATTTGAGACATAGAACGCATCAGTCTGAAGGACCTGTCGCACGTGTCGGAGAGCGACGTGCAGAAGGCGATGACGGCCGTGGAGGACGCGACGGACGCGCAGGCGGCGGAGCAGGCAGCGGCGGAGACCCAGCTGGAGGCGAAGATGGACGCAGAGGAGCCGGAAGAAGCTGCTGTGGAGGAGAAGGACGGGTTCGCGAAGTCGCTGGAGCGGGCGGCGACGGCGACGAAGACGGAGCTGAAGGCGTGGGCGGGAAAGAACTCGGAGAACCTGAAGAAGCTGGAGAAGGCACTGCCGGGCATCCAGCAGCGGTCGATCCGGTTCAAGGAAGTGTGCGAGCCGATCGCGGAGGTGACGCCCGAGGCGCTGAAGGCGGAGTTGGAGGGGTTGGAGGAGGAGGAGCGGGAATGGGAGGAGGAGCAGACGGAGGCGATGAAGCAGGCGGAGGAGGAGATCCAGATGAAGGACAACGACCCCACGCTGCTGGAGACGACGGGCGTGGGCTCGGTGGAGGAGATGAAGAAGATGTACCTGAGCTACAGGAAGGACATCGCAGCGAGGATCCGAAGGGCGGAGGTGACGGGGAAGGTTGTGTGGGGGTGTTTGTTTGCACATTTCTGTTTAGGGAGTGGGCGCTGCGATAGAAATGAGCGTTTCCAGTAACTGGACGTTGAAGAACAACGACAGCCTGCAAGACTGCTTCACGTTGGTGCACAATGAGTCTGGGACGTATTCTTCACTCGTTATCGTTGAGATTGTAGTGCAAACATCAAGGATCACGTTCTCTATAAGGAACAATGCGCAGAGTCGTGTGAATTGCATAGTGAGCGATTTGAATTGGTTTGAGTGTAGTCACATTCGAAAGAGGATGTATTCTCCATTCGCTAAAGTGGATCGTGTCGGCTCGCATATGCGAAGTGTATGTGACCGAGTTGGAGAAAGCGACCCCTACATACATTGGAACGGTACGAGGGACCATGGAAAACGAAAAGATGAACGTGGAAAACAAAGTGGTGTCTCTATTCAGCGGGAGCTGCACTCTGAGTCAGCCGCTCCGGTGTTCGGCTGTCCGCATCCGTTGCTT
>ERZ772861.1669-NODE-1669-length-17295-cov-3.329582_pt1 | contig 17295 bp, 20 predicted proteins | sample MGYA00512135_ERZ772861 | MGnify/ENA primary metagenome ERZ772861 (study PRJEB29015, sample SAMEA2737700) | human gut metagenome | biome: human gut; feature: human-associated habitat; material: faeces | place: China | collected 2012 ...
CTGACTGGTACGCCTTCGCCAAACGGGCTGATCGATTTATTTGCACAGATGTATCTCATAGATGAAGGGCAACGGCTGGGTAAGACTATCACGGGCTACAGGGATAGGTTTTTCAGACCAGACAAGCGTAACGGTGATATAGTTTATACATACGCCCTCAAACACCCGGCAAACGAGACAGAAAAGCAGATAAGCGACCTAATCAGCGACATCACCATATCAATGACAGCCGAAGACTATCTACAAATGCCCGATAAGATAATGCTGTACGATACCGTCGAGATGTCGAATAGTGTTGCCAACAAGTATGACGAGTTTGAACGTGAGCAGGTTTTAGAGCTTATAAACTCAGACGAACCAATAAGCGCAGCATCCGCAGCCGCACTAAGCAACAAGTTGCAGCAATTTGCAAACGGTGCTATCTACGACGCCGACCGAAAGGTGATTAACATCCATGATGAAAAGTTGGAGAAGCTGCAGGAAATAGTAGAAGCCGCAAACGGTGCGCCCGTCCTAGTCGCCTATTCCTTCATACATGATCTAGACAGAATAATGGTTGCACTGAAGGACTACAGGCCCGTCAAGCTGGAGAAGCCCGAGCAGATAGCCGAATGGAACGCAGGAAATATTAATGTACTTATTACGCATCCGGCTTCCGCAGGGCACGGGCTTAACTTGCAGAAGGGCGGAAATATTATTGTTTGGTTTGGTAACACCTGGTCGCTGGAGCTGTATATGCAGTTCAACGCCCGATTGTATCGTCAAGGACAGGATAAGCCCGTTTATATCCACCATATCGTAACCAAGGGTACGGTGGACGAGAAGATAACTAAAGCACTGAGTGGCAAGAAAGAAACTCAGGATGGGCTAATGAATAGTATTAAAGAACTTATGGAAAAATATAAAGAAGGTTAACATAATATACAACCTATTGTTATAACCACTATATTTGTTCCATAAAACTAAAAGAAAGGAAAAACAGTATGTACTTAGAAAAATTTTTGGAAAGAAAAGACCTTGGCATAATAGCTAAGAAGGGACACCTTATTAGAATAGGGCTGTGGGAAGAATGGCAGGAAGAAGTTAGTAGACAGAATCTTAGCGAAAGCCATCTATCGTCATATAAGGAAAGCTGGTACAATTTTATAATCGGTTCGTTCTCGTTCAGAAAAACGAAAAGAGGTATCGATTTTTGGTTGTATGTTGCACGAAATGGCGAGAAGCCATAAATGAAAGGGGGATGATTATGGGAGCTAACAAAGAATTTGCAGAAAAGAATGCAGGGAAATATTTCCTGTATAGCGGATTGAAAGTGCGGGTAGTTGGGTACAATTCCGTCGGGACTCAGATAATTATTACATTTCCGAGAGGGACGAAATCGATGGGCTGGCATAGGGATGTCGCATCTCGATGGGACATATTGGTAATATCTACTAGGGCATCTAAGTTTTGGTACGTTGATATAGAGGAATTAAAAATAATGGGTGTGACGAATAATAAGGAATTTGCGGAAAAACATGCAGGGGAATATTTCCTGTTTGAGAATAAAATACTTTTGCGCGTAGTAGGGTATTGCTCTGAAAACGATCATTCTATACTCTTAGCTATGATACAGCGAGAACCGAAATTAGGTTGGAGTGCTAAAGTTTTAGAGCATACGGATGTGTTTGTAACGCATTCACGTGCTTCTAGATACTGTTATGCCGATAAAGAAAGTTTGAAGAAATGGATACGAAAATAACAACGAAACGGTTTGCTAGGGAGTACGCGGGAGAGTATTTCCTGTACGGTGACAAGAAGGTGAGAGTAGTCGGGTACTACAAGCGTGGACGAGATACCTTTTTGCTGGTGACGGGCATAGGCGGGTGGGAGATGAAATATGTGGAAAATCACCCCGAATATGCAATCACCGCGAGGGTACAGGCGAATAGAGTTTATTATGTGAAACTAAAAGATTTGAAATTATGACAGATATAAAGTTTGCGAAAGCCCACATGGGAGAATACTTCCAGCTAAACGGGCGTACGGTACGGGTGATTGGATATGATGTAACAGGAGTTGGAGCTTGCATTATAGTTGATGATGAGGAAGGGTGGTATGTCGAATACAATGATTCTACAGATGTGATTATGGTTGCAAGTCGAACAGGTCGATGCACATATACTAAATGGGAGGAACTGAGATGATTATAAAATTATTGTTTTGCGGGCTTGTAACGACTATGTTCGTTGGCTGTGTGGGATTGGTATTGTGGGAAGTTGCAAAGTTTATGGCTAGAAATATTGGAAATGATGAAAGGTTCGAGGACTAAGTTTATAGATATTGCGATGAGTATGAACGTGCATGCCTTCATTATATGGGAGTTCATCCGCAAGTTCGGGTACGAGGCAGGGGTAGAAAAGGATAAGTACGGGCGCGGCTATGTCAGTTCTACCAAGTGCCGACAATGGATAAACCAGCTGGCCGAATATGTGGCTAGTCATAACTTCTCGTACAAGCAGGAGTTCAACAAAAGGCAGTACCTTTTCCGGGATGAGAATAAGTTGGCGGAAGAGAAAAAGAACGAGCGCGATGTGGAAAGGGAATATTCAACCGACCGAGACGGCAACGTTATTCGCTACACACACATGAAAGAGTACTTGCAGGTGTGGAGATGGGATCCGGGCATATCGGGGTGGACATTTGTCAGAACGGTAACAAATAAACGGGTCGAGTAGCAAAAAGAAAGTGCCCTTTACGAATAGGGTGTCGCGTTTAAAAATGATAGCAAAAGGGCAGTTCTGGTTTACAAAATGTCAGAATTGCCCTTTTGTTTATGGTTTTCGCAGTTTTTGCAATTGTATTCAAATGTTAATGAAAACGTATATAAGTTAAATGTAAAGGTTTCTACAGAATTTGTAAAGATAAATACACATGTTTTTAGTTAAAATATGTTGTTTGTTTCACTTAACTCACAGTCCTACAATAAGTTACAATTTTATGTTACATTAACATAGATAGAATGTTGCCACTTTTGTTTCACTTAACTATCTGATTTATATATACTTATCTCTACTGAAACAGTGAAACAAAAATATAGCCCTAGACTTATTTGAGAAAAGAGAGAATATTGTAATATCAGAGATAGCAATTATTGGTATATTTCCTATAGGAAGTGTTTGAGGGCGTTTCTTTGTTTCATACTGGAGTTCTAGAGATAAGTGGTTAGAACACAGCGAGTTAAGTGAAACAAAAGTGGCCACAAAAGTGGCAACATTCATTTCGGACTTTGTTTCAGTAGCGATAAGTGATTGATTGTGAGAAAGTTAAGTGAAACAAACGTGTTTTGTAAATTATCGTTTAAAATATGATAGGTTTGAATCACCGCTATAGATAGGTGTGAGCCACAAAAGTAGGGTAAACAGGTTTAAAAAGCAAACGTCCGTGAGTTATTGTTAGAACTGTGCCCCATTTGTTTTTTACCGTCCAGTCGTGTACTTTTGTACCGCACACCTCTTATATAGGACCGTGCGCACGTGTGATTACTAAATACCCTCGCACGTACATTATTAATAAACAAAAGCATTTAAAACGATATGGCAGGAAGAAAAAAGACGGTGGAGATAGACACCAAGAAGGATATAAAGAAAGGGCAGGCTACTGGTGTAGCACCCGCTCCGAAAGCGAGCATCAGCAACTGTACACAACTATTCGAAGTGATGCAGGTAAGGGGCGTTAGAGGCGCACAGCTTAACTCTATAGACGAGTGCATAGATTACGTTGCCGAGTACATGAACTTCTGTGAGAAGAACCCATTCATCACTTACGAGATAATGAAAGGCGGTAACATGGCAGGTACGAAGATCGATGTAGAGAAGAAGCGTGCCCCATCCGTTGGCGGCTTCTGCCTTTTTATCGGATGGAGCATTAAGGACTTCAATAAGAATATGACTAAGCTGGAAAAGCTGGTAGCCGACGGAAACGCTGATGCCGAGAACTTGTATCTAGGCTACTGCCTAATCAAAGAACTAATCACAACCGATATGGATGAGAGCGCACTTGCAGGAATCGTTGACGCTAACTACATGGCTAAACTACGCGGGCTGCGTGACCTCAAAGATGTAACGAGCAACGGCAAGGAAGCCGGAACGAAGGCTATGCAGGTTAACGTGCTGTCCCCCGAAGCTGTCGAGAACCTCAAGAAGTTAGGAGGTATCTGATGAACGTAACCTATGTATTCGAGAAGATGCTTTCGGCATTCGTCAACCCTAGGATCAGGGGAATAGCATCAAAGGGTGGCACACGTTCCAGCAAAACATGGTCGGTGTTGCAACTGTTGCATCTCACCTGTGTAAACTCAGAGAAGCCTCTAGTAATATCCTGCGTTGCCGCTACCCTTCCTATGGTTAAGCGAGGAATGATGAGGGACTTCAAACAGATGCTGATAACGGAAGGCGGGTGGGATGAGAACGCATTTAACAAGTCTGAGTGTACGTACAGTTACCCCAACGGCTGTATGATTGAGTTCTTCGGAGTGGATAACGCATCCAAGGTTCACGGCTCAGCCCGTGATATACTGTTTGTCAATGAGGCGCAAACCATACCGCGTGAAATCTTTAGGCAGCTTGACATCCGTACCCGCAAGAAGGTTATTATAGACTTCAACCCCGTACGCAAGTTTTGGGGTGAGACTGAGTTCGTGGGCGATCGGTACTTAACCATCCATTCGACTTATAAGGATAACCCGTATCTGAGTAAAGAACAGATCGGGGCTATCGAGAAGAACAAGGGCGATGCCAACTGGTGGCGTATTTACGGAGAAGGCGAGACGGGTGGTGTAGAGGGTAACGTTTACCCTTCATACGAGGTTATCGAAGACATGCCCGAGACGTTCACAGGCAGATGCCTAGGATTGGACTTTGGATTCGTCAACGACCCGACCGCAATAGTAGACATCCGTTTCCAAGGTTGGGACTTGTACGTTGACTTGCTTTGCTATGAGACTGGACTACTCAACGCCAGCATAGCGGACTACTTGACCTCTAACATGCTTCACCGCCTGATAACGGTGTGTGACAACGCCGAACAAAAGTCTATCGTGGAGCTGCAACAAAGGCGCATCAAAGCGATTCCCTGCGTTAAGGGTCGTGGGTCTGTGGCCGGCGGTATTGCACAGGTGAAACAATTCAAGTTGCACGTTACTAAACGGTCGGTTAAACTACTGGACGAGCTAGATAACTACAAGTTCATAAAGGATGAGGCAACCGATACATATACCAATGAAACCATAGACGCTTGGAATCATGCGTTGGACGCATTGCGTTATGGAGTTGATTACTTAATACGAAAATATAGACCGAAGTAATATGAGAAAGAAACTGATTAGATGGGCTTTGCGCTTCAATATGACACGCAACAGAGCCGTTTTACTGCGTATAGCCAACCTGCCGCCAACGGGCACAGTTAGTCTGACAGGCGATGAGGAAAAGTTGCTTAACCTTATGGTAAAGCTGATACTCCCTTCACAGGTTGTCACCCGTAACGGCAAAGCCGTTTACCGTGTGAAGTCCATTGACGAGATGGGTTTGTGGGCTGTCCTTGAGGCCAGGAGGGCCGAGGATGCTGTAGCACGCATAGAGGCATGGACTAACGAGGAGTATACACCGAAGACGGTTATAGACGCTGCAAAGCTAGACAAATTTATAGCCGAGCAACTAGACTATGCGGACAAGCTAGAACAAGTGCTGTTCCAGCAGATGTCTAACAGTGACGGAAACACCTTCACGGGTGACGAAGAGATACGCAAGGCAAAGAACCTCTTGGGACTGATTCAGATAACAGCCGAACTGTTTCATTGTTCTTTCGAAGAAGCTAAGAAGATGAACTTCACGGATGCGATATTGGCGATCGCCAAGAAGCACGATGAGGTAGAGAAAGAAAAACGTGATGCTAAAAAGCGTCAAAACAAATTTTAACTTATGAATCTAGAAACTATACTTAACACTGCGAACGCTCGGGCTACCCAATTGGGTTTGCCCCTTGTGTTCGGTGACACGCCCGTGCAGAATGTAGCCGCCAACGAGATAAGCGGTGACTTCTTCACACTCGACATCCGAAGAAGCTCGTACAGGGATACCAACCAACCTAACAGCGGATACTACACAATAGTCGTTCGGTGTATGGGCATATCCGCCTACATGCGTGATGACGCTGTGGAAATCGCTACTCTCATTCGTACAGACCTGTTGTTACGTGATTTCCTCAAGTCCTTCATTTGTGGATACGAGGTTGGAAGTATATCAATCGGAAAGGTGCAGAACGAATATGATAGCATAAAATCGGGATGGGAGGCGACCCTAGACGTTTACAAGTACGGTGCTTAACTTGCCGCTACTTGTATCTTACCGTTTAGGTAATTACCTTTGTCCGAACTAATAAGATAGATATGAATGCTGAAGTGACTAAATACATATACGCTATACGTGACGAGATAGTAGCTCACTATTACGCCATGAAGTTGAACGCTTCGGGCGAGTTTGATCGTGAAACACAGGTGGAGGAATACCCGGGCGGAGTTAAGATAGTCAGCCCGCAGCATATCTATCAGATGGAAGGTGGCAGACGGGCGGGCACGATGCCGCCTGTCAGTGCCATTCGCCAATGGATAAAGGACAAGAACGCCAATGCAGGTACGGACATCCCCGAAGAAGCCGCATTCGCTATTGCCTATGTGATTAAACGGGATGGCATTAAAGTACCTAACAGGTATAATGAAGGTGGTGTGGCAAGTAAGATACTCACACCCGAGCTTGTTAACCGTATGGTAGTGGAAATCAACCGAATAGTGAAGGCTGAGATATTAACAATTTTAACTAAATGACATGATAGTAAGAAACTTATTAAATAATACGACCGTTACAGCCGCTGGCACTATGGTTATCGGTGGAATAGGTGCGGGCATATACCGCCCAATCCGTTTTGAAGACGTATCGAATGTAACCTCTATAGTAGTGAGTTACCTACGCAATGACGAGGACGCTGTCGAGGCTAACGTTGTTCCCTATGAACGGGCGGTACTAGACCTGTCGTCAATGGCACCCGCCTTCCCGTCTTATGTAGAAGTTACTAAAACGGCAGGGGAAACGGGTATTGAAGACCTTATACGTATATTCTATGTAGAAGGTGGAACGAATAAAGTTATAATCATGCCTGTGTTCAACGTGTCTGCCGCCAACGGCCGTTTCTATAATGTTGCCGGAACTTCCAATTTGACAGATTACGCAGACGGGAGATTTAACAAACTGGACTTTTCCATTGCCAACAATTCGCCATTGACAGGCATACCCTTCAACAATAGGATATATTACGGGCAGCTTATCCGGACAAATACGTTGTACACTAGAACTATTGGAGGCTCCACGAACACTGCCATACAAAATGGTGGGCGCTGGAATGTAGCCAACCCTACTAACGTGCAAGTGATGGCCCAAAACGGTACTAGCGTATGGGGTTATATCCGTTACGCCACGAAATACCCGTATTGCGGAAACGTCTCTAGACGTGTCACCCTCAAATGGCTTAACAGTTACGGACTTTACGATAGCATGTACTTTGATAGCTTTCGGGTAGAACCTGTTTATCAGCTAAATGCAACAGGCGGAAACCGAATACTGTCCTACACTGTAACTCTGAATACTGTAGTTACGCCCGACAACAATCTGGCTCTTTATTGGCTATCTCGTTCACAGTCCGTTATGGGCGTTTTCCCTATTGATACAACGCAGTGGGCGAAAGTAACTATCGAGAACCCTGCCGCATACAGCGTACAGGGTGGAACACTGGGGCGTACAGTTAGTTTTAAGTGCAAATTTGAAATTGTAGAAGCTTGATATTATGGAAGTTAAGATACGAATTGATGGGGTTTTGATTGATGGCGTGACGCCCGGCTCCGTAAAGTTGAATATCAATAATCCCGACCCGCTGAAATTCACTGACCCGACAGTGAGCTATACGGCTAGTATATCGTTGCCTCGTACAGAGACGAACGACCGGGTGTTCAAGTCCGAGCGCTTTCCTAACTTGTACACCCGTACAACTCCATACGTTGCACAGTTAGATTTCGATGGCCTTGCAGCGCCACTTGGAGGAAACTCTTATCGGGCACGAGTATCAGCGTCACCGGATGGATATACCGTTGAGTTGATAGAGTCTATTTCTAAACTGTCTACAGCCCTTGGGCCTGTCGCTGTCCGTCCGTCTATCACATCCGCAGCCTACTGGGCGGCAAAGTATGATGACGCAATAAAAGAAGCATATCCCGGAACGTTCGTTAGACCTTCCCTGTTTACGCAGGACGATGGCATTTTGATATACCCGGCATACTTTGCAGACGTGAAGACCGTTACCGCAGCCGATTATGTGGATAGTTCTACAGCGTTGGCATACAAAGGTGGGCACGATGGCGACCTAGGCGCTACGTACCCATCGGGCATAATGCTTCCGACCGATAACGGAGTTTCGGCAGCTTTGGAAAGATTGACAGGTACTAATCTAGTTTTGCAAGTCGATACAGGAAGCTACTTCATACTGCCGCCTTCGACACCTGCAACGATATATCTGTTTAGCAGCCGCTCGGGAGCACAGACGATACCGTTCGTGAGAGGCACTTTGAGAGGTGACGGAAACTATGAATATACGTGCCCTACTGCAACGACCGCATCTTTAACGGTTACTCCGTCCGATGGGCAGTTGATGCAATTCGGTTTGTCACCTTCAACGTCTTCGCTTGTGTACTCCCACATCCCGGTGAGCACTGTGCCGACGTCGGAAGGGTATTCGATAAGTCTAACAATAGTATCAGTAGGAACGCCTACCTATTCACGTACGTTAGCGGATAATATGGGACTTAGTACACCGTTCGAGATTGTACAGGCGTATTGCAAAGCGTTTTGCTGGACTTACTCATTTACTAGCAGACCGTTTACGTTGACGCTTAAACCCTTCATAAACCCGCTAACCACGGCTGAGTATCGGCAGGATTGGACGGGAAGGATTGATACAACAACGATTAACATCTCAGAACCGAATGGCGCAGCCCGGACGTACAAAGCACAGGTGGGAGACTTGAACGTCTCTGTAGGCGGTGCGAACAGGGCTATTGCAGTCGTTTCTACAGTAGGTGAGAGCGCTTTACCCGTTACGCCCGGTAGCCTAGGAGAACGCCCGTATGCGACGATGATCCGCAAGTATTCAACGGGAACGTGGTATCCGGATAACTATTTTAATCGGGCTAGCGGTTACAGGGCGACCGTTGCGGGACACTATGCAAGATTCAGCAAAGGTTGGCAAGCAAAAGCAACTATGAACCTGTCGTACTTCGACATAAAGAATATGCGTCCTGACGCTCTGTATTATGTTGACGAGCTGGGCTCATGGTTCTATCTGCGTAGCATCCAAAACTGGAATGCCTCCACAGGGAAAGCAAACGTTACACTTATTGCAGTAAACAAATAATAATCAGAAGATTATGGCAAGTGAAAAAGTTACATTATTAGACCTTTCGTTCAATACTTCAGAAGGACTGGACGGACTGGACGCACTTATAGCGAAGTCTTTAGAGTTGGCAGAAACAAAGAAACAGTTGACCGCCACCATGAAGGACGAGAAAAAGCAAGTCACCGATGCGGGCAAGGCTTTTAAGGCAGGTGCGATAACGCAGGATGAGTATAAAAAGACCGTTGAGAACTCCACCAAAGCACAGGTGGAGATAACTAAACAGATTAACGTTGTTAACCGTTCGATCACTGATAACAATCAGGAAATTAAGGTTAACACAACGTTAATGACTAGCCAAGAAGACAGCGTTAATGCACTTCGGGCACAACTGGCAAAGAACACTAAAGAGCTTAACGCGATGTCAGCCGCAACCCGTAACAATACGGAAGAAGGGAAGGCCCTAGTCACCGAAACCAAGGAGATTTCAGATAAACTGAAAGAGATGGAAAAGGCTGTAGGTGACAATAGGCGTAATGTCGGTAACTATGCGGAAAGTATAGACGAGGCTCTGAAAAACACCAAGGGCTTATCAGGTGCTACTGGTATGTTGGCTTCTGCACTAAGCACAGGTACAGCAGGCGTGAAAGCGTTTTCCGTCGCTCTGAGGGCCAATCCTTTGGTTGCGGTAGTGTCGGTAGTCCTTTTGCTAGTTTCTTCAATAGAGAAGCTTATAAAGAGGAATAGCGAGGCGGCAGCATCCCTTAAGGCAGCGTTCGCACCGTTCGGTGTGATATTCACCCGAATACTTGACGGGCTGACCAACATGTTATCGGGTGTCGCCAAAGCCTTTGAGTGGATAACTACCAAAGTGGTAGGGCTTTTGGACGCTATAGGGCTGATTTCGGAAGAAACCAAGAAGGCGGGAGAGACGGCAGCGCAGCTATCGAAGGCTGAGCTAGCCATTTATGAGGCCGAAACTAAGAACCTAGTCACTTTATCGGCTATGAGTAGGGAGCTAGCCAAGCAAAAAACCCTCGTAGGCGACCAATTAAAGAGCACTAAGGAACGAAATGAGGCCGCGCAGAAGGGTATTTCCATACTAAAACAGATGGAAAAGGCAGAAGTGGACGTGCTTAAACAGAAGTATGAGCAAATTAAAGCGCAAAACAGCCTCAGTTACACCTCGAAAGAAGATAGACGGGCCGAAATGCAGGCACTCGCGGACCTTCAAGCGAAGCAAGCGGAATACACTGAGAAGCGAAAAGAGCTAGAGAACCAAGCAAGCGGACTTATTGCATCAGAAAACTCCAAAAACGCAGCCGCTTATAAGGCCTCAGAAGCCGCAAAAGCGCAGGCAGCGATAAAGGCTGCAACAGATGCCGAGAATGCTAAACGGGCTTTGCAGCAGGAGACCATCAAACAGATGGAGGTTGCCCTTACGAAACTTAACCTGTCCATACAGGAGAAGGAAGTTACGGACGATGGCGGCAAACAGCGTATTCGCAACGCTGAGCTGATCGCCAAAGAAGAGCTAAACATCGAAAAGGAAATGCTCAAACAGGGGTTGATCACTCAGCAGGAATATAATGCGCGGGAACAGGAGATAAGAGCGCAGCAACTTCAAGTTCAGCGAGACGAGGCCGACAGGTTTAACGCTGAACGCATCTCTAACTTCGAGGCGGCTGCAAATAAAGAGTTGGAAATCCAGCACTACAAATTGCAGCAAGGCTTGATCAGTCGCGAAGAGTATGAAAATAGTGAGACGCAGTTACGTATAGAGGCTCGTGAACTTCGCAACCAGATAGAAGAAGAGCAGGACAACATAGACCGCGAACGTCGGGCGATGGACGAGGCTAACCGTAAAGAGATAGAAATGGCTAACATAACTAACCAATACGAGTTACGTCAAGTTCAGTTAGACGCACAGTACGCACAGGAGATTGCAGCCGCTGAACGTATTGGTGCAGATACGTCTCTCATACAAAAGAAGTATGAAAATGCTAAAGAAGCGAATACCAAGGCACGTGTGAACGCAGAATTAACAATGACTGCGGGCCTTGCAGGGCAGATGTCCGACCTATTGGGCGAAGAGAGTGCAGCCGGGAAAGCCTTCGCAGTCGTACAAGCAACCATCAATACCTATCTTGGTGCTACAAAAGCATTGGCGCAGGGTGGCATATTGGGTATTGCACAGGCGGCTATAGTAACCGCTTTTGGTATGAAGCAAGTACTTACAATCGCCAAACAGAAGGACCCCGACACGAAGGTAAAAACCAGCGTTAAAAAGTATGCGAAAGGTGGTACGATCAAGGGGAAATCCCATGCACAAGGGGGTGTTAAGTTTGTAGGTGATAACGGACAGGCTTTTGAGGCAGAAGGCGGTGAGAATGTCTACATCCTTAAGAAAACGGCCAGTGCTGAGATCAATGCATTATCGGACCTTAACGTTGCGCACGGTGGCAAGTCTTTCCATACTTCCATCCCTTCAAAATTCGCAGAAGGCGGAACGGTGGTTAACATGCTTACCCCGCTAGCTCCGAAGTTTAAGAAGGGGGACGTAATAACGAGCGTTGCGGACATGCGGAAATTCTCTAGTAGTGAATCAAATACCGTTAACAATACCGTTAACAAGTCTGACGTCAAGTATGAGAAGGGCGGAAAGATCGAGAAAGCTTTGGCTAATCCTTCAATCTCTAATTTCGACACCGTTAACAACTCGTTTAGTAGTTCTAGCGTTAAAAACCAAAAGTTCGCAAACGGTGGACGGGTTAATAACTACACCTACAGAGGCGGCAATACTGTTAAAAACGTATCTATGCCTACGTATTCAAGCGGTGGTAACGTATGGGAATCGAACGCCTATAGAGAGTTGAACACAGTTTCCAATGTGGACATATTTTCAACGGTGAGCAATCACAGAAACTATATTAACACATCCAATCTGTATAAGTTTGCCGATGGCGGTATGGCGGCTAGCATCTCAGAAGCCAACCGACTAAAACAACAGGTTGATAATGTGCATCTGTCAAAGGAAAGTATATCGCAATTGGCGGCTGTAGTAATTGAGGCTGTATCGGCTATGCCGAATCCGATTGTTGCAGTACGAGATATTGATACTGCGCAGAACGAAGTAAGCGTAGTTCAATCATTGGCGACTTATTAATCTAATAAACTCATGCAGGTATGGCGTATTATTATTTATGCCATATCTTTGCATGAGTTACAACAAAAACCCAATTTATGAAATTTGAAAAACTAAGAATTATCCAAGCAGGGGTTACAACTAATTCCGATCTTTGGGAAGGTCAAGGAGAGACAAGGTTTCCCTTATCCATCACCGATGAGGCGGTGCGAAGCGTTGTAACTTTAGGCAATCAAAAACCCGTTCACTGTAGACGTACGCATAACGGTATGGATATGCTGGACGGCTATTTAGGCAAGTTCACTAACTTTGTTTATGAGGATGGCGTAGCCTATGCCGATTTCGAGCTTTCGGAAGCCCTGGAAAGTGCTTACCCTAGTGAAGCTACCTTCATCGCTACCATGATTGCAAAAGAACCCGAAATGCTAGGCGTGTCGGTTATGGGATTGGACGAAAGGGTACTGAATGACACTGTAATAGACGTTACCAATTTTATAGAAATCTATTCGTGCGACATAGTAGGCTTGCCCGCTGCAACGTCTAGCCTATTCAATAACAATAATCAAAACAAGAAAACAATGAGTAAATTTTTCAGTGCGTTTGCGGCTATGCTTAAAAAGAGTAGCTTCGCAACAGAAGTCGTTGAAACTGTGAGTGGCTCGAAAATCACGATTGAGGCCGCAGGTGATGCAATGGCAATCGGTGACAAGGTATTCGATGCCGAAGGTAATGTTCATCCCGATGGGGAGGTGAGAATCAAAGTTGACGAGGCTATTTTGGTGCTTGTCATTGAAAACGGAGTTATTGCGGAAGTTAAGCCTTCCGAAGACCCTAAAGATGAACAGGAAGACGAAATCAGAGACGAGGACGAAATCGGACGTGAAACCCGTTCGGGTGATGTTCCCGAAGAGTTTTCGAAACGCATGGAAGCCCTAGAGGAATCAATCAGTGCTTTGAGCCAGTCTATGACTACTTTGGCATCCAAGTTTAGCAAGGTTACAGGAAAACCCGGTGTACCGGCAATGAAGATGCCCGCAGGAAAGGGTAGTATCAAATTAAGCAAAGAAGCGGTTGCCGAAGCTGCAAAACGCTATTACAAGTAATTAAAAACAAAAATTAGAAAATTATGGCATTTACATTTACTGACCTTAACAGGCTGAATCTTAACAGCTTGAATGAAGTTATTTCACTGACTGTCGGACTGGCAGGCGAAATTTCAAAGGGAATCACCGTGTTAAACGGTATCGCAAACAACACGCCTGTAGTAGCTCTTACCGCAGCTGACAAGGCTTTGAGAAAATCCGCAGGATGTAACGGTGAGTACTTTTACAACTCCATCAGTGACAAGGTGAAGTATTACACTCATGCACCGATCGAACTACCTATCGAAATCTGTCTGCAAAGTTTGTGGGGCAAAATGGTAGCTCGTGGCATCAACCTTGACGATAACTTCTCTGAAACTGAGTTGGCTGGCTTCATCCAGTCTGAGGTCCTGAAAGTATTGGAAGCTGACTTGCTTCGCCTGGCTTGGTTGGACGGTGATGTTACCGCAGAAGCTACTGGTTACGGCATTTTCACTAATGGTGGTATCCTGAAACAGTTCGATGATTCCACGCAAACCGCAGGTGCTTTAACTCTTGACACTGCAGGTGTTCTTGCCGCTCTACGTGCTTGTATTGACAACCAAAGACCTGACACTTTGGACGATTCCGAATTCTTTGTTACCTCTAACGTTATGCGTTTGTACAAGAACTTGTTGCAAGACCGTGATAACAGCGCTGCACAGAGCGACATTGTAGACGGCAGACCTGTTTACTTCTTCGAGGGATACCGTATCAACGAATTGCGACACGTATCAAATGCGGCTTTGGTTGACGGTAACAACACAGCGTTTATCGCATTCACTCCGAAGGATAACATTCAGCTTGCCTTGGAAAGTTCGGCTACCGTTATCGCACCGTTTATACAGGATGCGAAGAGCCGTAACTACTACTCACAGACACTGTTTGCCGCTGACGCGATGCTGGTATCACCAGAGAAAATGCAGATGTGGTTAACCGCACGTGTTCCCTAATAATTATAAGAAGGCTAGGCGGTTAGTCTAGCCTTCAATTTTTTAACAATATAACAAGAAAACAATATGTCAAAAACTTGTTTAAATAAACTTTCGGGTAATATTCTTGTGGATTGCGACTTGCCATCCTATGGAATACCTGAAATATACCTAATGCATGTTGAGGATGTCACATTTACCTACAACGCCGCAGGAACGCAGATTTCGGCTGTTACCTTTGCAACAAATGCTAAGTCCTACAAAGTTGAGGGGTATAAACAAAACATACAGGTTACATCCGCTTTGCGTTCTACGGACTCGTCAGGACGGTTCGATACATCCATCATGTTTAAGTCTAAACTATCGGGTGCAATCGGAAGACCTGTAATGACTGGTAAATTCTATGTGATGGTGGTAGAGCCTCTGTCTACAGGAGTTAACATTGTTTGGGGGTGCAACTCACCATTAGAATGTTCAAATGTAGAGTACGATTCTAATGCAAATGGTAGGTTCGTCACTTACACTCTTACAGCTCCTGAGGGTTCGGCAGGGAACAATCTTGTTGTGACTTATCCCGCAGCATCAACAACAATAATCTCAAAATCTGCTTAAGTTATGGCTTGTATATCAAAAATTTCGTCTGCAATCACTTATGATTGCGACACAGGCGGTACCGGATTAGTTTCGGCGTTGCTTATAAATAAAGAGGATATAGCCTCTATATCTTTTGTCCCTGAAAGTACGGCACTGGTTGATACAATTACATTGAAAGAAGGTGCAAAAGCTTATAAGATTGATACAGTTAAGCGTGTGCTAACAACTACAGAGGCTTTGAAAGTAAACGAAGGTGCTCCGAATGCTTATACACACTCGGCCACCGTGGTGGTTACTGCTCCCGTAATGTCTGCCTTGCTTAAGGACCTAATAAACCCTGTAGCGAATGGGAGTTTTGTTATCCTAACTCGTGCTTTTCAAGCCGGCAGCTACCAAACGGTGAGACTGTTTGGCTTATATTATGGTATGTCCGCTACCGCAGTAGATAGAAGCTCCCACGATAACGGGGCTTGGTACACCATCACTATGGCAACACCTGAACGTGTTATCGGGGAAGATGCTTTAGCGATGAATGCTCCTGCCTATGATGCACTGTATTCTGCAGCTGTGGGTTAACTAACAATTTAAAAAAAAAGAAAGGAAAAATAATATGGCATGTATAGCAAACCTTGCAACATCTAGTCAGCTGTTACCGTGTGGTGCACCGCCCGTCGCACCTTTGGGGAGACCTGTAGGCGCAAAATTAATTCGGGCAGACTATATAGAAAGTTACACCGTTGATACATCAGGTTTATTGAATTCCGCTGTGGTTACTCTCGCAAAAGGTGCACCTGTACCTTTGGAGATAGAGACAGCGGGCGGGTCTGTAGTGGTAACTATAGGCATTAAGGGCGGGGATTTATTCCCGCAAGCTTTTGACCCTACCATTGAGTTATCACTATACGGAATCACAGGTTCTCCGATTTCCGCTTCTATTGGTGCTGCAGGCAGAGGTGGAGCTAACTATCCTTGCGTGATTGCTGTAGACCATGGAAACGGTACGTACCGTATCTATGGTCTAGGTTATCCACTCGAATGCTTATCTATCGAAGGGGATACCAACGGAAACGGATTCACCCGAATAACCTATGGTGTTGAAGAATGGCAGGCAGGTACAACTATTTACTCGATGACAGCCGCTGACTATGCAGCATTAAGTACTGTGCCGAGCGAGGGGGGGGGAAGGAATCCCGTAACCCCATAAATCCATTAGGGTAGTCAACAACTTAAAAATTTTAATTAATGGCAAAAGCAAAAACTATGAGTGTACAGGCAGACAATGAGCTGCCTGTCACCGATACTAATACAGAAATACCTGTACTGAATACTTTGAAAGAAAAGGTAGACAAGTATTTTGAGTATACAGGTTTAAAACTGGATTACAACTGTCACATGGATATGGAATTTGTAGAACTTTGGTATCAGACCAAGTATCTCACAAAGGTAGTATCTAGGTGGGCTATGAAGCCGGGCGCACGTATCGTGCATTACGCGGACGGTGTTATCTATAAAGCCGCCAACATGACGGACGAGATAGCCGAACGTCTCATAAAAGAGAATCCCGCTTATGCGGAACAATTTATCAGTTTAATCAAATAGGGAGTATAAAGATATGGCATATTTTAGTCGTTTTGCGTTGTTGGTTGAACGGGCTTTGAGGTTGACAGTCAACACAGGTGATAAGATTATCAACTATGGTGAGAATAACCTATACCCGCAGGAAGTGGCAGAGCTTATTTACGCATCCAAAACAGCAAGTGCTGCCGTTGAGAAACTGACGGAAAACATCATTTGCGAAGGCTTCAAAAAGGACTTTGCCGATAAGACCAACGGCAACGGCTACAATATGAACGATATTTTAGAAGCAACAGCAAATGACGTGGCACGTTTCAAGGGGTGGGCTTGGATTATCCAATACGGTATCAGCCCCGAGGGTTACGTGCCCGTCAATGTTTACCCCGTACCTTTCGAGTACGTTCGTGCCGAACTGAATGATAACTACCTAAAAGACCCGCATGTGAAAATATGGCGG
>ERZ772861.1670-NODE-1670-length-17286-cov-11.005862_pt1 | contig 17286 bp, 10 predicted proteins | sample MGYA00512135_ERZ772861 | MGnify/ENA primary metagenome ERZ772861 (study PRJEB29015, sample SAMEA2737700) | human gut metagenome | biome: human gut; feature: human-associated habitat; material: faeces | place: China | collected 2012 ...
CAGTCCCAATGTGGCCGTTCACCCTCTCAGGCCGGCTACTGATCGTCGCCTTGGTGGGCCGTTACCTCACCAACCAGCTAATCAGACGCGGGTCCATCTTGTACCACCGGAGTTTTTCACACTGCTTCATGCGAAGCTGTGCGCTTATGCGGTATTAGCAGTCGTTTCCAACTGTTGTCCCCCAGTACAAGGCAGGTTACCCACGCGTTACTCACCCGTCCGCCACTAACTTACATATCGCTAGGCTTCAATGTAAGTCCGTTCGACTTGCATGTGTTAGGCACGCCGCCAGCGTTCATCCTGAGCCAGGATCAAACTCTCATGTTAAAAAGTTTTTTCCTGCCAGTTTTATCTGGCATTGTTTACTGTTAATTCGGGTAGCTTCTCGATCTTTTTCATCGATCTGCTTGTTCTTGAATCTCGCAATTCATTTTTCTGAAAATCTTGGAATTTTCAGGGTTGCATTACTGTTTATTTGTCAAAGATCAGTGTTTCTTTCGTTGCTGTTGTTCTCAGCGGCAACTCTGATATCTTATCATGACCGCTTTCGTTTGTCAACAACTTTTTTAAAAACTTTTTTGTCTTGAAAAACTTTCGTTTTTCGCGACAATCGATATCTTATCATACCTTGTCGGTATCTGTCAACAGCTTTTTCAAAAACTTTTTAAGTCTTATCGGAAGCTGTTTCGTTGTCTTGGCACTGCCGCAACAACGAAACTGAGTATATCACCCTATCTTCCACTTGTCAACACTGTTTTTTATTTTTTTCAAAAAATATCTACAATAGTTGAATTGTATATTCATTTGATGCATTTTTAAGACGAAGTGCTATCGTCTGTACAGCACCTGCCACATCTTCGTTTACTTCCAGTAATAATACCAGTTCCTGTGTCTGTCCGGGTTCCAGTGTCTCCGCATAGGTAGACATGTCATTCGGCAGCATGGTAGTCAGCGCATTTGCTCTGATGCTGTCATTCACTGTAATAATATATCTGGAGTTCGTATTCAGCAGATCGATCGTCTCTTCCTGCTCTGTTCCATTCGTCAGATGAAATCTGAGTACCAGCAATTTCTTCCCCATGGATGCGTCCAGCGCAAAATAGTCATCCGTAACTCCGTCCTCAGGGTAAGAATCTGCTACCATATAATCCTTATAGGTAATGCTGACGCCTTCCGGCAGACCAAAAAAATCTTCCATACTGGCAGTAATCTCTTCCTGCGCCGTGGGCATCGTCACTTCCGTGGTACCGGTGCTACCCGTCTCTTCCGCTTTTCCCTCTTCCTGCGATGCTTTTGTTGTTTCCTTTGCCGCTTCCTTTTCCAATTTGGCGATCACCACTTCGGGATCTACCAGGCGGCTGCGATTATTGGCATCGTATTTTAACAGTGTCACTGCCGCATATTCTCCAATCCGTTGGGATTCCTCTTCCGTCAGATCCGGGATCTCGTTGCCGCAGGCTGTCATGGATAACATCATTGCACATAATAAGGCTCCGCACACCATGTTTTTATTACGTCCTGTCATAATTTTATTCCTTTTCTTCCTTCCTGTCCGTTGCATCACTCATTGCATTTCTTTTCCAGTATAATATAGATTCCGGCGATTACAAGAGCAATTACGCCTACCACGAAGAAAAGTATGGTCTTCTGCAGGATCGGTGCGCCCCAGTAATCATATAAAGCTATTTTACCACAAGTACACAAAGAAAGCACTAAACCATAGATTCTGACGGGCTTATCCTTTTTCACGAAACCTGCAGTCACGCTTACCAGCGCGATCAGCATGATCAGAATACTGTTGATCACAGGAATATTTGTCTTGACGATCAGTGCCATATAGGTCAGGAATATCACAAGGATCAGTTCTCTGTGTTTAAAGTTCTTATAATATTTTTCCTGCAGGGTCAGCACCAGATAAGCCAGCACAAACACAAACATACATAAATAAGTAATGTAGGAATTCCGATATACCGGGTCTGCCAGACCGATCAGTGCTCCGACCTGTCCGATCAGTACGAATACGTTATATACGAGGATTCCCTTACCCCGCATACAATTCACATTATTGAACAGCAGAATGCTCACGAAGAGAATTCCGGAAAATGCCGGCAGTTTTATCATAGGCATCAAATGCGACAGAGCAAAAAATGCCAGTGAAAAAGTCAGCACGATCTCCTGGTAGGTACTCCATTCATGCACAAGGAACATACTGAGGATCGTTCCTGCCAAAAGCACATAAGCATAGGGGATCTCCTTCCCGTTCATCAGAAGCAGGATACAATATACCGTAGTAAGGATGGCATCCAGTGCCGCAAGGCCCCCTTTTGCCAGGCGTGACAGTACTTTTACTGCTATCAGCAATACCGTAGCACAGATCACAATTCCCCAATCATTCTCTATCACTGAAAATCCACAGAAAGTCACGAAACTGAAGAAATAGCACGGAAGCCATTTCTGCCATCCTTTTTCCGCCTTCCGCAAAGCGATCACAGTCAGTATTGTGATAACAAATGCGATTCCGGTCAGGGCAAAAATGCCTATATATCCATCCGTCTCTGCTGCTCTCCAATAATCATCCATACCGGCACCCGTCATAATTCCGGATACCAGAATAAATGCAATGTAAATAGCAAGCAATCCTCCACTTTTCACCACATGTCCGGTCTGCTTTTCTATTTGCGCATAACGGTTCTGTACGACAAGTACCAGATGTGCTATCAGGAAAAACACACTATAAGCTACAACCGCAACACCAACCGACATGCCCTGTGTCCACACGATGCAGCCTACAACCGTCGGAAACAGCACTGTGGTACTGGCAAACAGGATCAGCTGTGATGCCGTATGGAATCTGTGCACCGGTACGCAGGCACACAATATACTCAGGATCAGGATCAATCCCATTACCATCAGGACCTCCGCCATCGATAACCCGGAGGACATGGATAACGGATAGGCGCAAAGCCAGCAGGAAGCAATCCCCAGCAGTCTGTGGATCAGCGAATCCCGTTTCCGGCTCAGCAATACCGTGCCTACGGTGATCACACCAATGATCAACGCGGCAGGAAGCATCCCGAAATTATGTAAGGATAGCGTATTGATCATGGTGGACAGATACAAAGCCGCCATACCGATCGCCGAAAATATCTGTGCAAGCTTCGGTAATTTTCTCCGGATCAACAGCTCTGCCAGTAGCACTACGCCCAGGGATACCACATACAGAGAGATTCCCTTGATCCATCCGTTCATAAAATACATTCCCATCAGCACCAGGGCTGTCAGGATAAATACGCCTCCCACCACCGACAGAGCTATGGTTCCAATGAGATATTCCGCATTCTGCTTTTTCTTCGTCCCCTGTACTACAGGCTCTGCTGCCGGCTGTGCGGAGAACTGCCCTGACGATTGTGCAGTAACCTGTTCTGCCGGTTGCCCAGTGAACTGTCCTGCCGGCTGTTTCTGCATGGGCTCCTGTGTAGAAGGCTGTACGGACTCCTGTACCTGTCCTGCGGCAGCACTTTCTGCTCTTTCCGCATTCAGTTGCTGTCTCTGATGCCAGTATTCCACGCTTTTATCCAGCTCCGCCTGTAACTGCTCCACATACTGTGGCTGTTTCTGTATTCTCGGGATCAGCTGCTGTACATACTGTGTAAAGATCGGGTCCTTGGACTGCATCAGGTATTCCCTTGCCTGCTGCTCCAAAAGCTTTGCTCTGTCCTGCTGTGTATTCTGTTCCATATAATATCCTCCCGCATTGTATGATCTATTGCGTCATGTATGTTTTGTATCTCTCCATGTCCTGTCTGTGACAGTCCGCATGGATCAAAATACCGTCTTCCCTGTACTCCGTAGAAAAAACCTGCGCCTCTTCCATAAGATAGGAAGCTACATTCCCCGCGCTGTATGGTATCAGGAAAGTACAATCCACATTGTCCGCATAGACCTGCTGCTCAATGGCTTCTGCCAGTTCACGGATACCGGTATTCTGCCCTGCGGCGAGATACCAGTGCTCCTGTCTCTTCTGCGGCAGTGGTTCCATGCCGCATTTGTCTGCTTTATTATACACCACAATCTGCGGAATGTCACCTGCTCCCAGTTCCTTCAGAGTATCGGCAGTGACCTGCATCTGCTGTCTGTAATTTTCATCGGAAAAATCCACCACCTGGACCAGCAGATCTGCGTATTTTACCTCTTCCAGGGTCGAACGGAATGCCTTTACCAGACCGTGAGGCAGCTTATGAATGAATCCAACCGTATCCGTCAGGAAAAACGGCTTATTATGCCCCGTATCTATACTGCGGACGCTGGTCTCCAATGTGGCGAACAGCATATCTTTTTCCATGACCGTCTTCTCCGGAAGCTCTCCGAACTGTTCCACCATGCGGTTCAGGATCGTAGACTTTCCCGCATTGGTATATCCCACCAGCGCCACCTGCGGAGTCCGGGACTGCTGTCTTTTCCTACGCTGCACATCCCGGGTCCTGCTGACATCCTCCAGTTCCTTTTTCAGTTCCGTGATTCGGTGTTCGATCTTACGTCTGTCCAGCTCCAGCTTCTTCTCACCGGTACCCTTGTTACTCATGCTGCCGCTGGCGCCGCCCTGACGGCTCAGTGCATCGTACATGCCCACCAGTCTCGGAAGCATGTATTGCAGTCTCGCTGTCTCCACCTGCAGTTTGGCTTCTCTGGTCTGTGCACGTATGGCAAATATGTCAAGGATCAGATTCGTCCGGTCAATGACGGTAAGCTCCAGCTCTTTCCCTAGATTTCTCACCTGCGAAGGCGTCAGGGAATTGTCGAATACAACCTCCTGCGCGCCTCTTTCCTCCGCCAGTCTGCGTACCTCAGCCACCTTGCCCGTTCCGATATACAATGCTTTGTTCACATGATCCAGCCGTTGTACGATCTGGCCCACGACTTCCTTCTCCGCGGCTTCTGCCAGACTTGCCAGTTCTTCCATGGAATGTTCAAAATCCGCTTCTTCCCCGATGTCCACACCGACTAACAGCACCTTTACCGGTGCCTCCTGCATCTGTTCTTCCCTCATATAAAAATATATCCTTTTAAAATCATTATTTTGTCTCTAATTCAAACCAGAATTCCACACCGTTGGTGTAATTGATCACACCGTAAGGCTGGTTCATGGAATCCATGATTGCCTTCACGATGGACAGTCCCACACCGCTGCCGCCGTATTTTCTGGTTCTGGCTTTATCTACTTTATAGAATTTCTCCCAGATGTGACCGATAGAATCCTCCGGAATCGGCTTGCCGGTATTAAATACCGATACACGCACCCTGCCATCCTTCTGTTCCATTTTGACATCGATGATCTTCTCACCCTCGCAGTGATTCACCGCGTTGGAGAAAAAGTTCATAAATACTTCTTCTATTTTAAATTCATCCGCCCAGGCATAGATGGGAGGATAGTCTTCCATCCGCACCGTGATACCATTCTGCTTGGTCAGAATTGCCGCCGACTGGATATAATTCTTCACCAGCGCCGTAATGTCGAAGCGTTCCATAGTCACCACATCGTTGCCAAATTCCAGCTGGTTCAGCGTCAGAAGCTTTTTCACCATGTTGTTCATCTTCGCCGCTTCATCCACGATGACATCACAGTAGAACTGTCTGCTCTCGGGATCATCATTGACGTCCTCCTGCAGTCCTTCCGCATAGCCCTGGATCAGAGCGATGGGAGTCTTCAGTTCATGGGAGACATTCGCCAGGAACTCCTTACGCATTTCATCGACAGCTTCTTTTTTCTCCACATCCCGCTGCAGCTCATTATTCGCAGTCTTCAGTTCTGAAATCGTCTGTTCCAGGGAATCGGACAGTTTATTAATGTTCTCACCCAGCAGATCAATCTCATTATGAGCCCTGCCCTGATATTTTGCTTCAAAATCCAGCTGTACCATCCGCTGTGAGATATCGTTCAGCTCCAGGATCGGCTTCGTCACACGTCTGGAGACAAACCAGATAATAATACCACCCGCCAGTGCTCCCAGACAGCCGATCATCATATAAAACCGATTGGCGATCCTGGCACTCTCCTGAATACTGGAGAGCGGTGTCTGCATGATAAAAGAAATTCCGGTGTTCAGCCTTCCGTAGATCTCTAAATATTCCTTATTCTCCTGCCCGGTTCTCTGGATCACATAGTCATCACCGTTCTCGATGATCCGCTCATTATCCGGAAACGTTCCGAAGCCGAACACATAGCCGATCAGACGGTTCTCCAGTCTCTCGCCGCCGTTGATGGATACATATTTCATGTTGGAATTCACGTCCATGACACATACTGTCATATTATAGCTTCTGCACACATCATCCAGTTCATGTGCGAATTCTTCCGAGCCATAGCTGTCACTCTCCGCCGCCTGCTTGATCGTCTCATAAGCATCGTGAATGACATCCAGCTTGCTCTGCATATAGACTCTGCCTAAAAACATGTAATTCAGCAGCAGGCACAAAAGGATCGTCCCGATCATCAGCCCGATAAATATCCAGGCGAACTGTCCTCTGATGGAATGCACTTTTTTCTTCTGCTGTTTATTCTGCTGTTTCATCCATTTTGTACCCCATTCCCCATATGGTCTTGATGAGATTGCCTTCCTCGCCCAGCTTGCTGCGCAGCTTCTTCACATGGGTATCAATGGTACGGGCATCCCCGAAGTAATCATAGTTCCATACGTTGTTCAGTATCTTCTCTCTGGACAGGGCAATTCCCTTATTTTCCATAAAATAGGTCAGAAGTTCGAATTCTTTATAGCTTAAGTCCACATCTTTGCCGTCTATGATCACGCGGTGTGCTGTCTTATCCACCGTGATCCCGCCGCAGGTCAGTGCTTCGTCCTGCCCTAGCTGGTTCGTCCTGCGTAGGATCGCTTCCACCCGTGCCACCAGGATCTTAGGGCTGAAGGGTTTGGAAATATACTCGTCCACTCCCAGCTGAAAACCCTGCAGCTCGTCTCTCTCATCTCCGCGAGCTGTCAGCATAATAATAGGAACTTTGGAGTTCACACGAATCTCCCGGCATACCTGCCAACCATCCATTTTCGGCATCATGACATCCAGAATGATCAGTGCAATATCCTTATCCTTATAAAAAATATCCAGTGCCTCCTCGCCGTCTCCGGCCTCCAGCACCTCAAAATTACTCTTCACCAGGAAATCCCGGACCAGCTTACGCATCCTGCTCTCATCATCTACTACCAGTATTTTCAGTCTGTCCATACATACCCTCACCTTTCTGTTGTAGACATAGTATAGCGCGGAAATATGTCAATTCTGTGAAACTTCGGTCTCCGTATTTCCTATATTCCCTGTATTTTCTATATGTAGTTCTCTCTCTTTTTCCCTAACCGTCTGCTCTCTCCGGGTCAGCTCCTGTTCCCAGGAAGCGTATTTATTCTGAAGATTCCGCTCGTAATTCAGGATATTGGGCTGGTCGGAATTCAATGTGATCACAAACATGGCAATGATTGCCACGAGCATCACGATATTCATGATCACCGACAGGCAAAGACCCGCCTTTTTGCCCCCGTCTTCCGGCATCGGCTGGATCCGTCTTCTGGCAGGGGACGTCTTCGTCCTGACATTAGCAAAGCTCGTCCACAGAGGGATCGGAGGCACTTCCTCCCCCAGTTCTTCTTCCCGGGCGCGTAGCTCTCCCTGCAGCTCCCTGAGGTACTCCAGTCCTACCGGGGTGCGGAACACCCGGTCTTCCAGCGCTTTTTTATAAATAGCAAGAACCGACTGCATATCCGCATGGTCAATGTGCTTATCCAGATAGGCGATTTTCTGCCGTTCCTGCTCCGCAAGTCCGGCATCCTTCTCGGAATAGAAGGCGAAGCCGGACACTACATGTTCTCTCTGTTCTACATCCATTTACAGTTTTTCCTCCATTGTATCTGCCGCATTCTGCAGTAAGATATGCTCTCCCTGCACCAGGGGATAATGCACGGGGATCTCCCCATCCAGGTTCTCCCGGTACATATCCACGGCTGTGATCTGGTGGTTCTCATAGGTAGTATAATAATAAATTCCCCTGTCTGCATTGCAGCAGGAAGTATAAATGGTGATCTCATACTTACCGTTTTCCAGACGGCAGCACCCTCTCGTCTGCGCCACACTTCCTAAGATATGGAAAAACTGACTGACGCTTTCAGACTCCGAGGTCCCCGATACAGAATTCATTTTCGTAAAAGCCACCCGGACAAAACGGGAGGCAGAGGACAGATCACCGGGCAGTCCCATAGCTCCCATGCCGCGGCTGTACGGCTGCAGCTGAAGCTGCTCCGAGAAACGATTCACCGGCTGGTCCGGAGACAGATAGCTGTAATCATTCAACCGGAACAGCTGCTTGTCAAAGGGAGGATTGTTCGTCAATACTCCTACGGGATTATCATAGATGTTCAGTCCTTCCTCGACTGCCTCTATCGTAATTGCCTCGTCCCTGTCCGCCAGAATCCAGTGCAGCTGTGATGTCGGAAACTGCTCGCTGAACCGCGTATCCACCAGATTGATGTGGGCTAACAGCGTCCGGGCTTCCTGCACCGTAGCACACTGTCCCAGGATCCAGGGAATGAACTCGAACTGTGCGATATTGTCTCTGCCCTCCTTGGGCTTACGATATACGGCGTTACCCGCGAAATTAAGGCCTGCCATGCCCAGACCCTTCTCATTGACCGCATCATAATACAGCGGATAATCCCCTACCATATGAGCGATACCGATCATGGCATAATGCTCAGTCAGTGCATTCTGATGCCGTAACTGAAAAGAATAATTACGCGGTGTCACCACCACTTCTTCTCCATAATTAAATTCATAATCAAAAGTTCTGCCAAAATAAAAATCCTGCGATCTATAAGTTGCTGCTGTGCACATAGTGGTCTCCTTTACTGTTTTCAGGTCAATGTAGATTACTCTTAGTCTATAGCATTTGCAGAATGATTGCAAGTATGCGAAAAACGTTGACGCATCGTAAAAAAAGTGTTAGTATTAAGGGACAAAAAGAGTGCTACCGTACAGCAACGGTTCACCTTAGTTTATAGTTCTAAAAAAGCAACTTGTACCTTTGGTGGAGGCGGTTGCTTTTTTAATGTTTTCGTTAAATTTCCCATTCGTATCACCTCCGATAATACTGGAAGTTCTCAAAATGTTCCCATTTCGGCGAAAGGCGAACCGCTTACCGTTTTGGCAGCACCCACGTTTATTATAAGGTATAGAGGACTGTTTTCCTATGAATTTCTGCAAAATAAGTATACAAAATTGAGTATGTTGAAATTGGCTATTTTCACGGATTTGGATTTTGTGCATCTTTACTAAGTGCCGCATCACTGGTATTTTCAGGCTGTTCACAGCAAAAAGGTTCCACCGGAATCTCCGGCGGAACCTTTTTATGTTAGTTTTTACACAACTAATTGTAATAATGTTTTGGATCAAACTGTGGTTAAGATTACTGTAACAGAGACAGTACACCCTGGTTTGCCTGGTTGGACTGTGCAAGCATAGCCTGACCTGCCTGAGCCAGGATATTGTTGTTGGAGTACTTAACCATTTCAGTAGCCATATCGGTATCACGGATCTGGCTCTCTGCGCTGGTGGTATTCTCTACAACGTTGTCCAGGTTGTTGATGGTGTGCTCAAGTCTGTTCTGGATAGCACCGAGTGCAGATCTCTGGGTGGATACTTTCTGAATAGAAGCCTTCAAGGTCTCAATAGACTTGGTAGCTGCATCCTCAGTACTTACATCCAGTCCCTTAACACCAATTCCTTCAGCGCTCATGGATTCGATATCAAGAGAAATCTTGTTATCATCATTTCCATCTGCACCAACATGCAACGACAATGTAAGCGCCTTAGTATAAGTTTCAGTTTCTGTCTTAGTTCCTGCAGCTACTGCTTCCTGTCCAGGAGTTACCTTAATAAACTTTGCTACTTGTTCAGCACCTACTTCAGCCCAGCTTCCATCTGTCTTCTGTGCATAAAACTTTGTCTTGATAGATCCATCTGTATTAAATAAAGCATTGAGACCTGCTGCATCGACCAGTGCGGATCCATCATTTGCAGTAGAAACTTTAGAACTGCCTACTTCAAATACGCCCTGTACTGCGGTGTTATCAACCTTATTTGCTGTAAGCTGCGCTCCAAAATCCGTAGCACTATCTGCTGCTGCATCAAACAGTTCAACTCCTTCTTTTAAAACAACATTACCATTTTTCACTTCAAACAATTTGTCAATATCATCAGCAGTAATTGCAGTTGTTTTACCTTTTTCATACCAAACAGCATTTGCTGCAAGAGTTTTACCATTCTTTAATGCTACATTATCTACTCCCTTACCAGATACATATTCAGCCTTTACATCGACTGCTTCCTGCGCAGGAGTGGTCTTGGTAACCTCACGTGTAGCCGTTCCGTCACCCTTCAGCAGATAGGTCTCGTTGAATTTGGTTGTCTCCGATACACGATCAATTTCCTTAACCAGCTGATCAATCTCATCCTGGATGTATCCACGATCATCTTCAGAATTGGTTCCGTTAGAAGCCTTAACTGCCAGTTCATTCATTCTCTGCAGCATATCATGAACTTCGGTCAGAGCACCTTCAGCGGTCTGTACGGCACTGATACCATCCTGTGCGTTCAGGGAAGCCTGTGTCAGACCTCTGATCTGCTTTCTCATTTTCTCACTGATGGACAGACCTGCTGCATCATCAGCTGCACGGTTGATCTTGTAACCGGAAGACAGTTTCTCGGTGGACTTTGCCTGAGAAGCGGTGGTTAATCCTAACATTCTGTTAGAGTTCATTGCTGTTAAGTTGTGTTGTACTACCATAATATTTACCTCCATGTGTAAAAAGTGTTGCAGATACATCCGTTTATCTGCATTTCGTGGTTAATAGTTACTGCGGCCCTAGGATTCCGCATTGTTAGCAAGCTTTTGTCCCACAGTATCTGAAGTTATTTATTCTGTACGATCACGACGTTGGATTTTTTCTTCTTGGCGGTGCCTTCCGGATTCTTGTAATACTTCGGGATCGTCGCCAGAAGCTCCGGATCCCGGATCCGTTTTTCAATGGCCTTGCTTCGTACGATGTTCACATCCTTGGGAGCGTCGATCATGATACGTGTCTGTCCGCCGCTGCTTCCCAGAAATACAATCTTCACATCGTCTCCGATCATCAGAAACTCTTCATCTCTCACCGATAATCTCAGCATAGCCATTCCTCCTTGAATCAATTATTTCCTTATAATTTGCTGTGTTTTGGAAATACTGATCGTAATGTAACAAACTTGATATTGTGTTACCCTTGTGTTCAGAGTATGATCTCCTGAAAAATTTTATCGCGGTCATCCTGCTCAATGCCAAGATATCGTTTAGTCACTTCATAAGACGAATGATTATAGATGCTGACCAGCATTGCCGGCTGTACGCCCTGCTGCCAGGCATGATATCCGAAGGTTTTGCGAAGGGAATGACAGCAGATCACGCCGGGGATATTGTAATAAGCTGCCACCTTTTTGATGATGCGAAAAGCCTGCACCCGACTGATGGGTTCATTTTTATTGCTGTGGGGAAAAAGATGCTTTTCTGGCTGAATAGGTTTTCGCTCCTTTTGAAGCTGTGCCTGATAATTTTGAAGACATGCGTGAATATTATGATTGATATAGATGCAGGAGGTCTTTCCCGTCTTCTGCTCAATGATCTCAATATGCTCCTGCCATCTGTTTTGAGAAAAGTTATAAACATCTTCCCACCGCAGTGTAAGCAGATCCGAAATCCTCAGTGCAGTATTCAAGCCCAGGATCACTAACAATTGGTTCCTGGCATTGGGGTGGATTTCCTTATAGTAGTTTTTAAAATTTTTCAGATCCTCCAGGTTACGAATTGGTTGTGCTGTATTCATCTGATTCCTCCTAGAAATTAGTGTAGACCGCATAAAACCGGCATTTTTTATATATCTGTGAACTATAACATATACTTTTCGGGGCTACATTTACTTTGAAAAATAAGAGGGTTCAATTTTTTCAAAACAGGGGTTAAGTTTTCTGCGAGCGTACCGATATACTATGTGAAAGCAAAAAGGTAACACAATATCAATTGTGTTACCTTTTTTATTTACACACGCAACTATTAATTCAAAAATGGAACCCCAAATCAACTTCGGAGTCCCATTCTATTTTTTAATTCAGATTCAATTTCTGTCCCACACGGATCTTATGTAAATCCTTGATCTGCGGGTTTTTGGCTTTCAGTTCCACCAATGACATATGGTTGCGTTTGGCAATGGCAGACAGGGTATCTCCTGCTTTCACTGCATAATCGCCACTGTTAAAATATACGGTCTCCTTCGGTTGTTCCGCGGTTACCGTTACCATGTAATCACCACCCTGTTTTAGAGCAAACATGGACTGACCATTCCTGGTCACGGGGAAGGAGCCACAGTATTCCAGTTGTTTCTTCTCGGCATTATAACGATAAAGATTTGCGTATTTTCCGCTGTTTTCTGCTCCGACATTCACATGAATGTTCACAGCTACCGGGAATGCTCCGGTGTCTTTTACAGACAGCTGTTTTGTAGCTTCTGCCTTCTTGGATGCTGCCATGGCTGCCGGGATATTCCGGGCTTTGCTGTCCACGGTGAGATCAATGTTCTGTAATGCATTCAGGGCTGTGCCTTTCAGATCCTGTCCGCTGATGCTGACTGCCACACCGTTGCCGCTATGAAGTGCCAGGGTCATGTCTGAGCCTTTGATGCTTCCCAGCACTGCGGCAGGGAGTCTGGTCTCTCCGGAGCATACGATATTCATGTTCACACTGTTAATATTCGGATTCTGTGTCACTTCCGCGATCTTTGCCTGTACGTTGGAAGTCACGGTATTCCAGTCTACTGTCTGTACCGGTGCAGATGTATCCTTGTCCGCAGAGCTGCTCTCTGTTTCCGGTGCTGTTGCAGGTGTCGGGGTTGCGGTCGGCTGTGGTGTAACTACAGGTGCCGGGGTAGCTTCTCCGGTCTTGTTCAGGTACATATCGTCCCAGGATCCCCAGGCTCCGGCAGATGCGGTTGCCCGGATTCCTACCGTAACTTTTGTTCCATCCTTAGTTATCTCGATATTCTGTACCTCCGGATTGCTCCAGTTCTTCCAGCCGTTTAATTCGCCTTGTGCTGTCTGTGTCTTACCATCTACGGAGACATAGACCTCGTAGCTGTCTGCTGCTAAGTTTCCACCACCCTGAAGATATCCTCCGAACCGATAAATTCCTGAATCCAGCGTAATTGTCTGTGTTACATCATAGGTAAAATCACTGTCATTGTAGAAATGCAGATATCCGTTTCCATCTTTGGAGTCCTTGCCATCCATCAGGACTTTAATACCGGTTCCGCTTAATATCCATGCGTTCTCTCCATCCTCAAACCGGGGATTGTTCAGAAGGTTCTGCGGATTCACGGTGATCACGCATTTTGTCTGATAGGTCTCTCCTTCCAGAGATACTGTTCCGTTCAGAGTATATTTTCCTGCTGCGTTGGTGTTGACTGCGGCAACATCCTGTGCGTTCCAGGTTACGTTTTCTGCTCCGGAAGTGTAATCTGAATAGGTAACTTTTACCGTCTCCGGTAAAGTAAAGGTACTTCCTAATTCAATCTCGATTGCATCTGCATTTTTAACAGTACTGATTTTTTTAGCCGTCTCTGCACCTGTTTTTACATAACTGAATATCTTTAAGGTTTCCAGGGGATGGCCAGAGGCATCAAACAATGCCTGATTGTCTATTGCGGATCCGCCGTACCATTTTCCGGCATCCTCGGCATCATATTCTTTCGCATAGGAAGCTGCCCATCCGGAACCATATTTTTCCCAGGCTGCCTTATTCGTTGCAAGGGTCTGCTTGGCATCTTCTGCTTCCGGGTCATACACATTTACAGGGATCCATGCAGGCTCCCAATAAAACACTCCGATACCTTTGTTCATTTCTGCGACGGCATTGATCACCTCACGCAGTTCCTTCGCCTGTCCGTAGATGCTGAAATCATAATCCATGCCTGCATCGTTATTGCCTTCGCGGACGGTGTTTGCATGACCGTCACTGTCCTCTAAGCCGGTCGCCCAGGAGGTCTCCGCTACCATGACTTCTTTTACATATTTTTCCGTAATCGCATTTAACTGGTTCTTAAGGTTATCCAGGGTTCCATGCCAGTAAGGATAATAGGAAGAGGCGAATACATCATACTCCACACCGGCATCGGCCAATGCTTTAGCGTAAGTCATATAATTTTGTTTCTCAGGATTTGCGAAATGCACTACTGCCTTGATTTCTTTGTTCCGATTCTGCTCCACCTGTTGGATTGCTTCACATCCGGCGCGGAAAATTGCTGTGGTGTTGGCATTCTCCAGACCGCTCTCTCCAGCAATTCCGTTGTTTGTCTCATTACCGACCTGTACCATTCCGACATCGACGCCTGCATCCAGTAAAGTGTTCAGGCTATTCATCGTATAATCTTTTACTGCTGCTGTCTTTTCCGCAATCGCCATGTCTGCCCAGGCTTTCGGTGCCTGCTGCTTGGCAGGATCTGCCCAGAAATCGGAATAGTGGAAATCGATCAGGACACGCATTCCGGCTTCGGTAGCCAGTTTACCCATGTCCACCGCTTTCTGCAGGTCATTATTGCCACCGCCGTAGCCGTTACCGGATGCATCGTAAGGGTTATTCCATACACGGATACGTACGTAGTTAATACCACTGTCTTTCAGCAACTTGAAAAATCCGGCATCATCCAGTTCATTTCCTGCAAAATCATAATATTTTACACCGCTGTCTTTCAGAGCTCTGTAGGATGAGATGTCCACACCGCCGATGAAATCACTCGTCAGTCCGTTTACCTTTTCCACATTGATTCCGGCTTTTACTACAGTTGCGCTTTTTAATTCATCTTTCGCTTTTTTCAGATTTGTGATCTTCTCTTCGATTTCTGTGACGGTTGTGGAAGTATAATCGCCATTCAGTGCCTGCAGGAAGTTCTCGCTTGCTGTCATGGATTCCTGCAGAGCTTTCCAACTGTCAGCAGTATAATCTGACTCGTTTAATGCTTTATATTCCGTGATCAGATTCTGTAATTCTTCTGCCTTTGCTGTTTTTGCAGCCTGAATTTCAGCATCACTTGCTTTCGTCACCAGGATGTCATCTATCTTCAGATAGCCGCCTGCTGCAATATCCAGAGAAATGGTAATGGTGAGCTTCGTACCTGCCTCCACGGTTAATGCATCGGTCTCTGCAAGAGTATAAACATCCCAGCCTCCTGCGGTCAGATCCGCCGATACTTTTCTATCTCCGGCTGTAAGGCTGATGGTTCCGGTCACGTTCTCTCCGGCTGTCAGGAAAGATGCTTTATAGTTACCGGCATCGGATGCTGTCACCGTAGTAGCAGCTGTCAGATTCTGTGCCGTTGCCGAGTAGTAGTTCCAGACAGTTGTAGTATTATTACCGGCGCCGGTATCTGCTTTGGAGGTAGCACTGCTGTCTACACTCCAGGTCTGTGACCAGTCAGACATATCTGCCGGATCGGTTCCTTCCTCAAAAGTCTTGAAATACAGAACATTGTTCTCCGGTGCAGGAGTGACAGAAGCTTCCGGCGTAGCTGTGGGCTCCGGGGATTCGGTTGCTTCCGGTGCCGGAGTCTCTTCTGTTTCGTCTGTTGCATCTTTCGTAAGGCTCAGGCTGTCCAGACACACCCATGCGCCATTTTCACTGGTGATCTGGACGCCGACTATGTAATTGTTCTCTGCTTCGTCTAATGTAAAATGTCCGGTAAACTGTTGAAAAGAAGAAGTAATATCCAATGAACTCTTATCTGTGATATTCTCTCTATGATACACTGTAACCTTTCCTGTCTTACTATTGCTGTCTTTGATCCATCCCGTAACGGTATAGTCTCCGGCATCTAAAGATGTGATGGTCTGGTACATGCTTACTGTACCGTCTCCATTTCCGTAGTTGATTCCCAGTCCACTTGAAGTACCGTCATAAGCAGCCCATTGATTGTATTTTATAGTATCGGCTGCCTTCCAGGTAGTTTCTTCAAATTTCCAGTTTCCAGCAGTCCACAAATCACTGCCATCATCGCCCATATCACCATCCGTAAACAGATTCGTCTCCTCTGCCTTTACCTGGGTCAATGGTCCAAATTCACTTAAGCTTCCTGCGATAAGAGCCGTTGCACACACAAATGCCAGACTTCTCTTCCAGTCTCTTTTCTTCATAATGCACCTTCCCTTTCTTCTTTCCGACCGGTATCCCGCACCGGCCGGACTGCTATATCCCACTTAGCATCCTCCCTGTGGTGCGCAACTCGTTTGCGCAACCGTTTGCTCTGCTATGTTTGGATTATAACATGTGCATTTTGTATTTTAAATTGACAATAATTCTAATATTTATTAACTATTTTTGTGTATTTTTTCCAATTATGCATCCATATTTCATCCGTTTCATCTTCTCTTCCATCTTCTAACGCAAAAAGAGATATGCGCAATTTGTTGCGCGTATCTCTTTTTGTGTGCCTTCGATTTAGGGATTGCACCGTTTGCAGGGAACATATCCCATATTGATGACCTCGTCTCTGCTGCCGGTGTAGATCTGTTTATTTTTCTCTTTCATATCGTCCACGCTGGAGCATGTGGGATAGTGGAATTTCTTGGTGTTGGTATTCAGCACATAGGTGGTTTCCCGGGATTCCTGCGACACCGACGATTCCGGTGTGATCTGTACCGCGGTATCGGTCTCAGGCTGTGGTGCCGGTGTCTCTACCGCGGCAGGTGCTGCTGTGCTTTGGTAGGTTCCACTGCCCTCCGCCCAGTTATCACCGGTGGCATAGTCAATGCCGATCCCCGGCTGCACATTGTAGGCAAATACACAGAAGCAGATACCCTCCCCGGCATCTTCCACGGAATAGGCTTCCATGAGGACACCGTCTGCCAGCAGGTTATCACCGTCAAAAATAGGAGTGACGCGATACAGAACATGGTTCCCTGTATTTTTGACATAATCGCAGACTTTCGTCTCAAAAGGGAGCATTCCCTGCACGTTGAGATATCTGGTTCCTGTGATCAGGTTCTGTGGGTTGGCGTTTTCCGCCGCCAGCATGTAGGCGATCAGGTGGCAGCGATTGTATAGGTATTTTCCGTCCACGTTATCGTACTTCACCAGATGCCAGCCGCTAGGCTTCACGGCTCCGATCTCCCCTCTCGGTTCTGTCGGCATCAGATCCTGTCCCACGTTGGCAT
>ERZ772861.1677-NODE-1677-length-17203-cov-4.586249_pt1 | contig 17203 bp, 10 predicted proteins | sample MGYA00512135_ERZ772861 | MGnify/ENA primary metagenome ERZ772861 (study PRJEB29015, sample SAMEA2737700) | human gut metagenome | biome: human gut; feature: human-associated habitat; material: faeces | place: China | collected 2012 ...
ACCTACCAGACGAGCGAGTCTCTGTGTTCCACCAAATCCAGGTGTGATACCAAGACCTGCCTCCGGCTGACCGAATACCGCATTCTCAGAACAGATACGGATGTCACAGCTCATAGAAATCTCACAACCACCGCCAAGTGCAAATCCGTTGATTGCAGCGATTACCGGGATTGGGAATGTCTCGATCTTACGGAATACATCATTTCCCTTCTTACCGAATGCTTCGCCCTCAGCCTTTGTAAGTGTAGACATCTCTCCGATATCAGCACCTGCAACAAATGACTTCTCGCCGGTGCCTGTAAGAACTACGGCTCTTGTTGTATCCAGATCGATTGCATCGAATGTAGCCTCAAGCTCATCCAACACCTGACTATTCAACGCATTCAAAGCCTTTGGTCTGTTGATCGTTACAACGCCTACAAAGCCTTCCTGCTCATAAGTAATAAATTCCATCTTAATCTCCTTAAACTCTATCCAAGTATGTTACGCGGCTCAATTAGTCCTCAATCTTAACGATTGTAGAGCAGCCCATACCACCACCGATACACAGTGTAGCAAGACCTGTCTTAGCGCCTCTTGCCTGCATCTCATGAAGCAATGTAACAAGGATACGGCATCCGGAAGCTCCAACCGGATGACCAAGTGCGATTGCACCACCGTTTGGATTAAGCTGCTTCTCTGTATCAATACCAAGATCCTTACCAACTGCGACTGACTGTGCAGCGAATGCCTCATTTGCCTCGATGATATCGAAATCTTCGATCTTCATGCCTGTCTTAGCCATAACCTTCTTTGTTGCAGCAACAGGTCCGATACCCATGATTGAAGGATCAACACCTGCAAGTGCACCTGCAACGAATGTAGCCATAGGCTTAACACCAAGCTCCTTAGCCTTCTCCTCAGACATAACAACGATTGCTGCTGCACCATCGTTGATACCAGAAGCGTTACCAGCTGTAACGAATCCGCCTGGGTTGATTGTACGAAGCTTAGCCAGAGTCTCAACAGTTGTTCCAGGACGAGGACCCTCATCCTTCTTGAACTCGATCGTCTCTTTCTTCTTCTTAACCATAACTGGAACGATCTCTGCGTCAAATGCACCAAACTCCTGAGCTGCTGCTGCCTTCTGCTGGCTGTTTGCTGCAAATGCATCAAGCTCTTCACGAGTCAGACCCCACTGCTCACAGATGTTATCAGCTGTCTTGATCATGTGGTAATCATTGAATGCATCCCAAAGAGCATCGTTTACCATTGTATCAACGAGCTTGCCATTGTTCATTCTGTAACCAAAACGAGCGTTCATAGCTGCGTAAGGAGCCATAGACATGTTCTCCATACCACCTGCTACAACGATGTCAGCATCGCCAGCCTGAATCATCTGAGCTGCCATGTTAACACAGTTCAGACCAGAACCACAAACTACGTTTACAGTAACAGCAGGTGTCTCGATAGGAAGTCCAGCCTTCAGAGATGCCTGACGAGCTACGTTCTGTCCAAGACCTGCCTGGATTACGCAACCCATATATACATGATCGACCTGATCTGCAGGAACGCCTGCTCTGTTCAGAGCCTCCTTGATTACGATAGAACCTAACACTGGTGCTGGTGTTGTTGAAAGTGCACCACCCATAGTACCGATTGCTGTACGACATGCGCCAGCTAAAACTACTTTCTTTGCCATGTTGAAAATTTCCTCCATTTCGTTTTATTGTTTCTATCTGTGCCGATCATGCATATGTCGACACGCCTAGATAGATAATATCATAATTTCCATGGTTTCGCAATAAAAGAAACCTTTACTTTTGTTTCTTTTTATGTACATTGCGTATACTTTTTTTGTTTTTTGTATTCATTTGCTGCTTCTGGTTTTGCCCCTGCTTCTGTGCAGAATTTTTATGTTGCACATTCGAACGATTTCCAGATTGTTTATTCGATGCGCCATATTGAGATTTTTTCTCATTTGCAGCATTCTTCATCTTCCGCGGTTTGATCAGACAGTTCTTATCGAACCCGATCAGATCCGTCCGTCCTGCTTTCACAAGTGCCTCATGCACCAGATCGTAATTATCCGGATTCCGGTACTGGATCAGTGCACGCTGCATCGCCTTTTCATGTGGAGAATTTGGCACATATACCTTCTCCATCGTCCGCGGATCCACGCCAGTGTAATACATGCAGGTTGATATCGTCGAAGGTGTCGGATAGAAATCCTGCACCTGTTCCGGCATATAACCCAGATCCCGCAGATATTCCGCCAGTTCCACCGCTTCTTTCAGAGTGGAACCCGGATGTGACGACATGAGATATGGTACCATATACTGCTTCAATCCAAGTTCCTCATTGATCCGTTTGTATTTCTTGCAAAATGCCTGAAAGACTGCATTTTCCGGCTTACCAAGCTTCATCAGTACCTTGTCAGAGATATGTTCCGGCGCCACCTTCAGCTGCCCGCTGACATGGTATTTGCAAAGTTCCCGAAAGAATGTATCATCCTTGTCCGCCATCAGATAATCAAACCGGATACCCGAACGGATAAATACCTTCTTCACCTTCGGCAGACTTCGGAGCTCCCGCAGTAATTTCAGATAATCGGAATGATCCACAATCAGATTCGGACATGGCTTTGGGAACAGACACTGACGGTTCGCACAGACGCCGTATTTCTCCTGTTTCTTGCAGGCGCGCTGCCGGAAATTCGCCGTCGGGCCGCCAACATCATGGATATAGCCCTTAAACTCCGGATCTTTCGTCATTTCCTTTGCCTCTTCTATAATGGATGCATGACTGCGTGTCTGCAATGTCCGCCCCTGATGAAATGTAAGCGCACAGAAGCTGCACCCGCCAAAGCACCCCCGGTTGCTGACCAGCGAGAATTTGATCTCCGATATCGCAGGGATTCCACCCTGTGCCTCATAAATCGGATGATAGGTCTTCGTATATGGAAGCGCATACACCTCGTCCATCTCCTGCTCCATCAGTGGTTCCGCCGGTGGATTCTGGATCACATATTGATAATCCTTATATTTTTCTACCAGAATCTTCGCGGTGATATGATCTGTGTTATCATATTGGATTTTAAAGCTTCGCGCGTAATTTAATTTGTCTTCCTGCAACGCGTCATACGACGGAAGCTCAATATAGTCTTCATACAGATGTTCCAGATTTCTTGCTTTGTAGACCGTTCCATGAATAAAACTTAAGTCTTTGATGTCGATGCCGCTTTGCAGCGCATCCGCGATCTCCACAATGGCATGCTCACCCATACCATAGATCACAATATCCGCCTGTGCATCAACGAGAATCGAATGTTTCAACTTATTGGACCAGTAATCATAATGTGCCAGCCGGCGCAGACTTGCTTCGATACCGCCTGCCACAATTGCCGCATCCTTGTATTTCTTCCGGATCAGATTGCAGTAAACGATTGTCGCATAATCTGGTCGTTTTCCCATCTCGCCACCCGGGGTGTATGCATCTGTATGCCGTCTTTTCTTGGAAACAGTATAATGGTTCACCATTGAATCCATATTTCCGGCGCACACCAAAAAGGCAAGCTTCGGCCTGCCATAAATCGCAATCGAATTTTCATCCTTCCAGTCTGGCTGTGAAATGATTGCCACTTTATATCCATGTGCCTCTAACACACGGCTGATGATCGCCGGTCCAAAAGATGGATGATCCACATAGGCATCTCCGATCACATAGACAAAGTCCGGCTGTTCCCAGCCCTTTAATTGCATTTCCTTCTGCGTGAGTGGGAGGAACCGCTCATCATATGTATATTCCACACCATGTTCACGCAATGTTTTCTTCTTATTTTCCACGTATTTCTATCCTGTCTCTTACTCTTCCAAGGTTCTTCCGTCCTTGATATAATAATGGGCTGTTCCTGCACCTGTCGCAACAACCTGATCCGGATTCTTGATGTTCACAACCGGGACACCAATCTTATCCATAATAAGCTTGTCCATACCAAATATCTTGCTTCCGCCTCCGGCAAGGATAATACCATGCTCGGATATATCGGAAACCAGTTCCGGTGGTGCCGCCTCCAACATCTCCCGAACGGAATCCAAGATCTGATCTGTCTCCTCCTGACACGCCTCGATCATCTCAGAGGATTTGACTGCCATCTTCGTTGGAAGTCCGCGCACCAGTTCCTTTCCACGTGCATACCCGATCGCATCCTGTTCCCGCGGATACACAGAACCAATGTCCTTCTTCAACTGTTCGGCAGAGCTTTCGCCCAGCAGCACATTATGACGTTTCCGCATATAACGGATGATTGCCTCATCGAAATCATCGCCACCAATCTTGATGGAACTGCTATGCTGCACACCGCCTCTTGCTACGATTGCAATATCCGTCGTTCCCGCACCGATATCCACAACCATCGCACCAACTGCCGACTCAATATCCACACCTGCACCGATGGCTGCCGCAAATGGTTCCTCAAGCACATACACATTCTTTGCACCGGTACGGTATACTGCATCACACGCTGCACGCCGCTGTACGTCCGTGACACCACTTGGCACACAGACGCAGATGTTTGGTTTGCCCCAGATCTTTCGTTTTGCAATCGCTGACTTCACATAGATCTTGAGCATACGCTCCGTCATAATATAATCGGAGATAACACCATTCCGGATCGGACGTGTCACCTCAATATCCTCCGGTGTCTTTCCAAGCATCTTTTTGGCTTTATTTCCAACCGCAATGATCTTTTTACTTTTAGCCTCATATGCAACCACCGATGGCTGGTTGACTACGATTCCTTTGTCTTTTATGTATATGACCGTATTCGATGTTCCAAGGTCTATACCGATATCTATATTTACCACGTTTTATACCTCTTATCTTCTGGTTTCTTATTTATCATCCCGTCTATTGGCTTATCACGTAAAAAGCCGATGCTTAAATTATAAGCATCGGCTCTGATTTTTTCAACGATTATTTAAAATCTTCACTTAGTAAATATTTCCGGCTGGAACCTTTTGCCTTCTCACGATCGTCACATTTGAGCATTGCCTCATCGCAAGCCTTGAGCATACGATCGATATTTCCAGACTCCATTGCCATCAGGAGATTCTTTACAGTGCCTTCTACAGAATCATCTGTCTTAAAGCCCTGCTGTTTGAAATATCCCTTTGCAATCGCAAGCATATCCTGTGTAGAAATGCCTTCCATATTGATCTGGTGTGTAAACTTATCCTTGGCATCTCCAGTCGCTCCAAACAAGCGGTTGATAGACTCAGTCGCACCTGTCAGAATCACAACAACATCGTTTACATCTTTGGCTGTAAGTTTCATCAGCTCTGTCATCTTATCTGGTGCGATCAGACCTGCATTTTCAACAACCATACATCCACCGGCAAGCTTTGACATTGCATCTGCAAGTTTAACCTTGTTCAATGCCTGTGCCTTGATCTTCGCGATCGTCTTCGCCTTGCAGATTCCCATATCGTAGAAGCTTCTTGCGAAATCTTCTCCGACACTGGTCAGACCAAATCCGTGATCACCCATCATACATACGTTACGATTCTCCTGATCAACAGTAATGGCATTGAATGTATCCACGAGACTCTTTCCGGATTTCTCCATCTTTGTATACTTTTCAAGGTAAGATGCAGCAAGTGGAAGTTTTCCTTCCTCCGCTGGCTGTGTCAGGTCGATCTGAATGCTGTCTGCCTGCTCTGCCGCCTTCAGCGCTTCCTCTTCGGCCTTCTTTGCAGCCTCTAAGATCTTGCGGGCTTCCTCAGCCTTCGCCTTTGCTTCCGCCTCTGCCTTTGCAGCTTCCTCGGCTGCCTTCTTGCGAGCCTCTTCTTCTGCCTTTGCAGCAAGTTCTTCCGCTGCCTTCTTCTTTGCTTCCTCTTCGGCTTTCTTCTTTGCTTCCGCCTCTGCCTTCTTCTTTGCTTCTTCTTCAGCCTTCTTGCGTTTCTCTTCCTCAGCCTTTGCCTTTGCGGCTTCTTCCGCTGCCTTCTTTGCATCTGCCTCTGCCTTCTTACGAGCTTCCTCAGCTGCCTTTAGTGCTGCCTCTTCCGCCTTCTTTGCTTCTTCTAAGATACGCATAGCCTCTTCGGCTTTCTTACGGGCTTCTTCGGCTGCTTTCTTTGCTTCTTCCTCAGCCTTCTTACGGGCTTCTGCTTCGGCTTTCTTCTTGGCTTCTTCCTCTGCCTTCTTCTTTGCTTCCGCCTCTGCCTTCTTCTTTGCTTCCGCCTCTGCCTTCTTCTTTGCCTCTGCTTCGGCTTTCTTCTTTGCTTCTTCCTCAGCTTTCTTCTTTGCTTCTGCTTCGGCTTTCTTCTTGGCTTCTTCCTCAGCACGCTTCCGATTCTCTTCTGCACGCTTTGTTGCTTCTTCTTCTGCCTTCTGTGCCTGTTCTAAGATACGCTTTGCTTCTTCGGCTTTCTTCTTTGCCTCTTCCGCTTTCTTCAAAGCTTCCTGCTTTGCCTTGGCTCTTGCCTCTTCCTCAGCCTTCTTGCGGGCTTCCTCGGCTGCTTTCAGACGTGCCTCTTCCGCTTTCTTACGTTTTTCTTCCTCTTCTGCCTTGAGGCGTGCCTCCTCGGCTGCACGTTTCTCAGCAGCTGCAGCTGCACGCTGTCTGGCTGCTGCTTCTGCGATTCTACGCTCCTGTGCAGCTGCCTTTTCTTCTGCCTCTTTCAGTTTCTTTCTTCTGGCTTCTTCTTTCCGCTCAGCTTCCTCAATAGCCGCCTTCTTCTTGGCTGCCTCTGCCTCCGCTGCCTTCTTCGCCATTTCTTCCTGCGCCTTTTTCTTTTCTTCCTCTGCCTTATTCTCAGCATCGCCATACTGCGCAAGCTTTGATATCTCTGCACCCAGAGCATCCTCATCCTCATCGCCAAGATCGTACATACTCTTCACATCATTGGTTGGAGTACTCCGGTTTGGCACAATGCTGATGATATCATCTGCATCATCCTTGGATGCTTTGTTCTCCTGTGCTTTCCACTCTACACCATCGGAAATAATCGTTGTATTTCCCTGTTTTGTAAAGGATGCTTCCTCTTCTGCATCATCCCCATTGATTACCTTTACATCGCCACTGCCACCGGATAATTTTGTAGGACGCAATCTTGCTTTTTCATCATCCTGAGCCTTTTTCTTCTCAGGTGCTTTCTCTTCCTGCTTGTTACCCATGTCAATATTGAGACCAAGTCCTCCAGATGGCTCTGTAGCTCCAAGGCTACCGCCCAGTCCTCCAAGTCCTTTGCTCTCTGTCTTGCCACCTGACAGTCCGCCACCTACTGGTGCTCCAAGTCCGCCGCCAGCCGGCTTATCTAAGGATTTTCCAGACTTATCTGCCTGAATGCCAACACTCATGCCAAGTCCTTCATCACTTGCCTTCTTTGGCTCTTCCTTCGCAGGTTCTGCTGCCTTTGCAGGTGCCTCTTCTGGTTCCTCGTCCTCCAATTTAATACCAAGTTCTGCAGCTTTCTTACGACGTTTTTTCTCTTCGATTTTCGCAAGTTCTTCTGCTGACAGAGTTTTGTATTTTGGCTTATTGTGGTCTGCAGCAGTTTCTCCCGCATCTGCAGCTCCAGACAATTGCATTGCTTCCTGCTCTTTTTTCAATTTTGCAGCCTTGGCAGCTTTCTCCTTTTCTACCTGTGCTCTTACCGCAGCAATCAATGCTTCTCTTTGATCAATAGCCACTCCCATTGCCTCCTTTCAGTCATACCTTCTCTCGGTCATATCTTCTCGTCAAGAATTATCTGTATTCTTTCACACGTTTTAGCAAATTCTTCTTAACAGAATCTATCTTCAAAGATGCTTTTAACTCATCTCGTGAAGGTCCTTTTTGTACCGGCTGTTCCTCTTTCTTCTCGGCCTGTGGTGTTGTTGGAATCGAGTCTATGCTGATTCCAAGTGATGCAAGTAACGCTTCTGCCTCTCTCTGCATCTGCTCTTCCTTCTGCATGTTCTCTGTCATCTTATCCTGTGCTTCTTCCATGATCTCGTTGAAATTGTTCTCAACGATTTTCACTTCTTTGTGATAATCCGGGAATAACGATGACTTGAATACCGGGAAGTCCAACTTCTTTTTTTCCGGTTTCGTTGTAAATGGAGCTACATGGAATTCCTCTTTCGGTTCTTCCTCCGGCTCCTCGATTTCTTCCTCTGTCTCTGGTTCTTCTTCAACAGCTTCTTCTACTACTGTCTCCTCGATCTCCGGTTCTGACTCGGATTCCACCTCTGGCTCCGGTTCTACAACCTCTGGCTCCTCAATTTCTTCCTCAACCTCTGGTTCTTCTTCGACAGTCTCTTCAATCTCCAGTTCTGGCTCGGTTTCCACCTCTGGCTCTGGTTCTACGACCTCCGGCTCCTCGATTTCTTCCTCTGCCTCTGGTTCCTCTTCGACAGTCTCTTCAATCTCCAGTTCTGCCTCCGGTTCTTCTTTCACAGATTCTTCCACCGTCTCTTCGATTTCCGATTCTGGTTCGGCTTCAATCTCTGGCTCCGGTTCTACAACCTCTGGCTCCTCGATCTCTTCCTCAACCTCCGGTTCTTCTTCGACAGTTTCTTCTGCTCTCTCTTCGATTTCCGGTTCTTCTTCGACAGTCTCTTCAATCTCCAGTTCTGTCTCCGGTTCTTCCTCCACAGTTTCTTCAATCTCAGGTTTCGGTTCCGGCATCTTCATCTCTCCGAATTCATCATCCACAGTTTCAGAGAAATCGTCAACCTCATATTCTTCCTCAAAATCTTCCGGCGCCAGTTCCACTGTCTGGAATTCAAACGTCGGTTTCTTGGCTGTTGTCACTTCTGCTTCCTTCGTCTCGGTCTCCTGCGTCACATGTTCCTTGGATGCAAGTTCCTCAATCGTATCCGCTTCTGCTTCAAAACCATCATCTTCATCTACTACGACTACATCTTTTGCAATTGTCCCTTTTCCATGTCTCATATCTTCCGCCTGCCCTGTTGTCTCTGCAATCTCTGATGAAATGTCACTATTTGATTCTTTCGGCTCTTCCGATGGTTTTACATCTTCCGATTCCGATGTTACTTCTTTTGTTTCTTCTATATCAGCATCCGTTGTCTCAGATTCTTCCTCGTGTTTCTTTCTCTTCCGTCTCTGGAAAAATCCCTTCTTTTTTTCTTTTTCCGGTTCTTCCGCTTCTGTCTCAGACGCTTCCTCTGCCGTTTTTTGTTCTGATGTTTCTGTCACAGATGCTTTCTCTGCTGTTTCTTGTTCTGTCACAGTTGTTTTCTCAGACGTCTTCTGTTCTGTCTCATCCGCAACTGTCTCAGGCACTTTCGTTTCGGTTTCCGTTTTTTCTTCGGTAGCAGGTTTCACTTCTGCCTCAGTCTTTTCAGCTTCCGCCGCTGCCGCAGCTTCTGCCTTTTCCTGCTGCTTTTGTTTTTTCAGCAGTTTCTTTTCTTTCCGTTGCTCCTCGCGTTCCTGCTTTTTGAGCATCTTCTGCACTTTCTTCTCCGAACCGGCAGGTGTATATGAATCCTCATACATGATCGTAATCTCTGCCTCTTTCGGATGCATCCGCAGATCATCGGCTGCAAGCAGCTCCTGTTCTTCTACACGAAGTGCTTCCATATCCGGATCATCATCTACAGCTTCAGTGTCCGCATATATATCGAAATATGTATCTACCTTTACTTTTCCAGCTTCGATATCCAATATAATCTGGCTGTTATCGGAATTCTTGAACGATGCATGATATAACTCAGCCAGCGTCGCCGCCTCGTTCTGTTTTTCCTCTTTCTTGTAAAGCAGATATAACTCAAAGCTCCAGTCATAGTCCAGATTGTGTGCATACCCGGCAATCAATGGTTCCAGCGTCTTGTAATCGTCCGCATGTTCATGCTTATTCCAGACATATTCCATGTCCCGGCTGTCATATGCATTGGCATCAAACATATACATATCGTAATACGTCTTTGCCAGCTGGAAATATCCCATCCGCAAATACAGCTCCACAAACGTATACAAAACCCGCTTCGATTCCGGTCCCAGACGATGCGCCATGATCAGACATCGTCTGGCATCCTTATATCTATCATTTTTTATGTAAATCTCTCCACACAGTCTCAGGAACTGTGGGTTCAGGGATTTTGTCAAATCCTGATGTTCCACTAACTCAAGTGCCAGACTATATTCTCTGGAATTCGCCAACTCTTTAATTTTATTTACACTCGCCATGCTGAGTCCTGCGCCCATGCCCTGTCACCTCTGCCAGTTTCATTTTACTTAGTGTCCTTCAAAGACCTTTTCTACCTTCTCGATTACGGTGTCTTTCATGTTGCCTCTTGTCTTTTCATACTGCAATCCTGACTCCATAATCTCCAAAAGTTCCATTCTGTACTCGCTATCAATATCCTTGATGTATTCCATCAATACATCCTTCAGTTCAATGACATATTCCTTCGTCTGCATCTTTGCAAGCATCTCATCTGGATTGAACTTCGATGTACTCTTCATGTCTTCCTGCTTACGTCCACAGATCAGACATTCATCTGCGCCAGCCTCGTTTACATAACCACAGTTACATGTCCAGATCATACCATCGGTACGATACTTCTCGACTGCATCAATACCACGTTTCTCTTTAAGTGCAGATAATCTATGTAACGGCATGCTGACATCGATTGGCTGGTCGTTGCACGCGAATACACCACGGCTTGTCACATATTTGGAGATGCGTACCTTTGCATCCTTCAAAAGCAGAATATCCTTTGCAGGAAGCTTACACTCCATATCCTTGGATTCGATCAGAGAAACATTTCCTTTCTCAAATACAAAATCCAGATCCTTTAACAGCAATCGTTCTTCATACAGGTTTGTCAGCTCGACGTCTGCACGGATTGCACGAATATCATCTTTGTTATAATTAAAGAAATCTGTAGAAATTGTTACCCCATTCTTAGAACCACGTAACCATACACGTACCGGTCTTGGCACCAGACGATTATAGTAGTTGCTGACATACAGAGATTTTTCTGTAACTGGATTCTCCTCTGGCTTCTTCTTCAGGCGAACAGCTGTACCAGAAGCGATCGTTCCTACGGAATAGCTTGCAAACTGTGTATAATTCAGTTCCACGCCAATTACCGCATCCGCTTTCTTTCTTGCTGCGATTGTCTGCAAACGCTTCAGTGCTGTCTCATTTACCTGCTCCAGCTTGCCTGTCAGCTTCTCACTCTCGGAATCTGACATCTCACTCACACCGGCTGCAAACCCCTTGAAAAAGTTCGAGCTAAGTACCGACTGTACATTTACAAATCCCAAATACTCTACGATTTCGTAACCCTCAAAGCCCTGTCCGGACGTCAACATTACTTCTGCCATTTTTATTACCCTCCCAAAATAAAAATAATCGCTCAAATTTACCTTAAATGATACCATACTTCCGTCATATTTGAAAGACTTTTTGTATGATTTATAACATTTTCATCAATTATTTTGTGCATTTTATGCAAAAATCACCAAATTTCTAAAATGCTAATGGATTTTTATTCTCATATTTGTGGAAATAAAACTCCAAATCAAAATAGGTATGCTCGTCGCTGTCCGCGATCATTTCCCAGTTCTCCAGTTCATCCAGATTCGGGAAATGTGTATCCGCTGCATAATCATAGTTGATCTTCGTCACATGCGCATACTTGCAATACGGAAGCAGCATCTCGTAGATCTGTCCGCCACCGATTACAAAAATTTCCTTATCCTCATATTTTTTCAGTTCCTCGAACAGTTCTTCCTTCGAGTGAACAACCGTACCCCCTCGCACGGTATAATTCGGATCAGTCGATAAAATGATATTATCTCTTCCCGCAAGCGGCAGGCCATTCGGGAATCCTGCCAGTGTCTTCCTTCCAAGTACAACGACATTTCCCATTGTCGTCTGTCGGAAGAATTTGTGATCCTCTGGTATTGATACGAGCAGATCGCCCTTGTTTCCAATCGCCCAGTTGTTATCTACTGCTACTATTAAGTCCATATTACCCTCCAAATATTTCGCTCTAAACCGCTATTGGTATGTTCTTGATCTGTGGTCCGGTCTGATAATCTTCGATTGTAAAATCATCAACCGTAAAATCATAAAAATCTTTGACATCTGGATTGAGTGTTACTTTCGGCGCCGGATACGTCGGCCGGCTGATCAGCTCTTCCACGATCGGAATGTGTCTGTCATAGATGTGTGCATCCGCGATCACATGTACCAGCTCTCCCGGTTCAAATCCAGTTACCTGTGCCATCATATACACAAGTGCCGCATACTGTACGACATTCCAGTTATTCGCTGCAAGCACATCCTGCGAACGCTGATTTAAGATTGCATTTAATTTGTTGCCTGTGACATTGAACGTCACGCTGTACGCACACGGATACAGGTTCATCTCAGACAGATCTTGATGCACATAAATGTTCGTCATAATACGGCGGCTGTATGGATTATTCTTCAGATCATAGATCACACGATCGACCTGATCCATCATACCCTCTTTGTATTTGTGCTTCACACCGAGCTGGTAACCATACGCCTTGCCGATGGAACCATCTTCGTCTGCCCACGCGTCCCAGATATGGCTGTGCAGGTCATGGACGTTATTTGATTTTTTCTGCCAGATCCAGAGCAATTCATCAATTGCGGATTTGATATAAGTTTTTCGAAGTGTGATCGCCGGAAATTCCTCCGCCAGATTATATCGGTTTACAACACCAAACCGTTTGATCGTATATGCCGAAGTCCCATCCTCCCATTTCGGACGCACCTTTTCGCCCTTCGTATCGTAACCGTTCTCAATAATATCCTTACACATCGCAATGAACAAATCATCTGCTTTACTCATGTTTTGTCTCCTTCTCCTATTTTGTGCAGTATTCACAGTCTCACTTGTGAATATGTGCCAATCTTATTTTTTCTGCTTGTATTTTTTTCTTTTTCTGTTAACATAATGCCCATGGAGGTACATTCTATGATTCCAAAAGAATTCGGGCCTCGTCTAAAAATTTCGCGTCGTCAAAAACATCTCAATCAAACCGACATTTCCAAACGACTCAATATTACAAGACAAGCCTACAGTAACTATGAAACGGGAAGATGTGCGCCGCCAGTCGATGTTCTGGCTGAACTTACACTGCTTCTCGAATATGATTTCTTTTCTATTTTTCTGGAAGCGGCTGCTTCCAAATTATTTCATTCCAATTTTCAATTTTATCCAGAAAGCGAGGATCTATCATGTCAGACACAACCACCTTTGGAGCTATGCTCATTCGTCTCCGACTCCACTCCGGTTACACCCAGAAAGAAATAGCCGCATCGACCGGCATCTCACGTTCATCGTATTGTCATCTGGAAGCGGACTACCGAAAGCCAACGATGGAATTTTTTATTAAGCTTTGCATCTTCTATAAGCAAAATCCCGTGAAGCTCCTGCTTCCACTTTTCCCGGAAGAATCCATGGATTCCCAGAAGCATTATCTGCAATATTTAAATTCGTTATGTGAAATCCGATACAAATCAGACACGAAGCGCAATCGAAAGCGCAACGTCAAATGCTGGTCTAAGAAATAGCATCAAAGTTGTTCCCGATCAGAAATCCGGCTTCCGCCTGTTTCCGGTTCTTCTCGTATGGATTACTCTCTGAATACTGGATCTGTGTCGTCGTCTCTCCACCTGCAACATACGTTCTGCCGCATTCCGGACAGACCCCCATCTTCAATGTCACATTCGCCGATATCAGCTTCGCGCCCGGCTTGTTGCTTTTCTGAATCGCATTTGCCACGTGCTCCCGTTCATGCGCACTTACTTTCGCGTATGATTCTCCTGCCGCAATCTTGCCCGGTGTCTTAAACGATACGTCCGGTTCATTCGAACCATCGACATACTCGCGGTTCTTACACGTCTGACATTCGACCGGCTTCACCTTCGTAGAAGTATCGACCGTATTGTCCGCATTGACCGGTGTGACGCGGCTGACACCGCTATATGGAATTATATAGTTGTTACTCATCGAACCAATATTCATTCCATCACCTCAAAAAATAAAGGTAACCAGACAGATAATCTGCATGGTTACCTTTATTTTACTATATTTCGCTTATATCTACAAGAGAAAGATTGTGGCGGTCAGATGACTCTAAGCTTGTAAGAAGCGCATGTGCGGTATCTAAGCTCGTGAGGACTGTCACGCCTGTCTCGATTGCATTTCGACGAATCACGAAGCCGTCCTTGCTGTGTTCTACTCCCTGGGATGGTGTATCGATAACAAGATCGATCTCGTGCGACAGGATCAGATCCAGCAGGTTCGGAGAAGGCTCCTCAACCTTGTTGATCGGTTTCGCAGGAACACCGTTCTCATTCAGGACACGGCAGGTACTTCTTGTTGAGTAGATCTCATAACCAAGTGCGGTAAACCGCTGTCCGATTTCCACCGCATCCAGCTTATCGGAATCTTTTACTGTCAGGATCATCTTCTTGTACTTCGGCAGATTCACGCCGTTTCCAAGGAACGCCTTGAACAACGCTTCGTTGTAATTCTTGGAAATACCAAGGCACTCACCCGTTGATTTCATCTCTGGTCCAAGGCTGATCTCGGCACCACGGATCTTCTCAAAGGAGAATACCGGCATCTTGATTGCAAAGTATTCAGACTCTGGCTGCAAGCCCGGTGTATAACCCATATCCTTAATCTTCTCACCTGTGATAACTCTCGTTGCAAGATCAACAATTGGAATACCAGTTACCTTACTGATGTATGGTACGGTACGGCTTGATCGTGGGTTAACCTCGATGACATACACCTCATCCTGATATACAATAAACTGAATGTTGATCAGTCCGATGACATGCAGGCTGTTCGCAAGCTTCTTCGTGTAGTTTTCGAGTACGCGCTTGATCTTCGGTGTGATCGTCTGTGCCGGATACACGGAGATACTATCGCCGGAATGGATACCTGCACGCTCAATATGCTCCATGATACCAGGAATCAGGATATCGTCGCCGTCACATACGGCATCGACCTCGATTTCCTTACCCATCAGATATTTGTCAACCAAAACCGGATGCTCCTGCTCATGGCGGTTGATAATCTCCATAAACTCAATGATATCTTTATCCGAGATTGCAATCTGCATACCCTGTCCACCTAATACATAGGAAGGGCGGACAAGAACCGGATAGCCAAGTTCATTGGCAGCTTCCAATGCTTCCTTTACAGTAAATACAGTCTTACCAGCTGCTCTTGGGATACAGCACTTCTCCAGAATCTCATCGAACAGTTCACGGTCTTCGGCTGCATCAACATTCTCAGCACTTGTACCAAGGATTGGCACACCCATCTCCAAAAGTGCTTCCGTCAGCTTGATTGCGGTCTGTCCACCGAACTGTACAACCGCGCCATCTGGCTTCTCGATATTTACGATAGACTCTACATCTTCTGCCGTCAGTGGCTCGAAATACAGACGATCTGCAATATCGAAGTCCGTGCTGACTGTCTCCGGGTTGTTATTTACAATAATCGTCTCATAGCCCTTGTTCTTTAAAGTCCATGTACTATGTACGGAACAGTAATCAAACTCGATACCCTGTCCGATACGGATTGGGCCAGAACCAAGTACCATGATCTTCTTTTTATTCTCGTCAACTTCGACTTCCGATTCCCCATCATAGCAGGAATAATAATATGGTGTCTCCGCTTCAAACTCAGCTGCACAGGTATCTACGATCTTGTAGGATGCATGAATACCATAGCCATAACGAAGCTCCTTGATTTCCTTTTCCTTCTTGCCTGTAATCTGTGCGATCACCTTATCCGGGAACTCCATGCGCTTTGCTTCCTGCATCATTTCCTTTGTGATCTCCGGCGCCTCGCGCAGCAGCTTCTCTTCCTGTACGATATTGTTGATCTTGTCGATAAACCAGATATCTACCTTTGTGATATCATGGATTTCCTCTGCAGGGATTCCACGGCGCAACGCTTCTGCGATAACGAAGATTCGACGGTCATCGACACGATACAGCATCTCATGAATCTCCTCTGTCGGAAGGTCATTGTAGTTCTCATAGATCAGGCTATCCACATGCTGTTCGAGAGAACGAAGCGCTTTCATGAGTGCTCCCTCGAAGTTCGTACAGATACTCATAACCTCACCGGTTGCCTTCATCTGTGTGGTCAGAGTACGTTTTGCAGTGATAAATTTGTCGAAAGGCAGTCTGGGGATCTTTACTACACAGTAATCCAGTGTCGGCTCGAAGCTGGCATAGGTCTTGTGGGTAATGGCATTTTTGATCTCATCCAGAGTAAAGCCCAGTGCGATCTTCGCTGCTACCTTTGCAATGGGGTAGCCGGTCGCCTTACTTGCCAGTGCGGAAGAACGGCTGACACGGGGATTTACCTCGATAACACAATATTCAAAGCTGGTGGGATGCAGTGCAAACTGTACGTTACATCCACCGGTGATCTGCAGTTCGTTGATGATCTTCAGAGCGGAAGTACGTAACATCTGGTACTCCTTGTCGCTCAGGGTCTGGGAAGGAGCTACTACGATACTGTCTCCGGTATGCACGCCGACGGGATCGATGTTCTCCATGTTACATACGGTGATGCAGTTGCCTGCGCTGTCACGCATTACTTCGTACTCGATCTCTTTCCAGCCCGCGATACAACGTTCTACCAGTACCTGTCCTACACGGGACAGACGTAAACCGTTCTCCAGGATCTCTTCCAGCTCTACCTGATTGTGTGCGATACCACCGCCGGAACCGCCCAGAGTATAAGCGGGACGCAGCACAACAGGATAGCCGATGGTGTTGGTGAATTCCACACCGTCTTCCACGTTCTCAACGACCTTGGATGCTGCACAGGGCTCGCCGATACGCTCCATCAGATCCTTGAACTCCTGACGGCCTTCCGCATTACGAATGGTAGCTGCGGTAGTACCTAACAGCTTTACATTGTGAGCTGCCAGGAAACCGGACTCCTCCAGCTCCATGCCGAGGTTCAGACCAGCCTGTCCTCCCAGGGTGGGGAGAATGCTGTCGGGCTTTTCCTTTTCAATGATCTGCTCCAGAACCTTTACGTTCAAGGGCTCAATATATACCTTATCTGCGATATCTTTATCGGTCATGATGGTCGCAGGGTTGGAGTTCACCAGGATTACCTCTACTCCCTCTTCCTTCAGGGAACGGCAGGCCTGGGTACCTGCATAGTCGAATTCCGCTGCCTGTCCGAT
>ERZ772861.1680-NODE-1680-length-17150-cov-3.861246_pt1 | contig 17150 bp, 13 predicted proteins | sample MGYA00512135_ERZ772861 | MGnify/ENA primary metagenome ERZ772861 (study PRJEB29015, sample SAMEA2737700) | human gut metagenome | biome: human gut; feature: human-associated habitat; material: faeces | place: China | collected 2012 ...
TTCTTTATAACGATTGCTATTCAAATTAACTCTCCACAAAATTTTCATTTATATATTCAAAATATGGTTTCTTATTTACCTCTGCGCTATGTTTCAAGTACCATTTAACACTATCTCTCAATCCGTCTTCTAATGATATGGTTTCTGGATATATTTTGCTTTGACGTGATACATCCAAATAGTACTCATAGTTGTAAAAACTAAAATAATTTCTCTGTTCAATTTCCTCATAGACATTTACAAAAGTCGGCTTTTTTCCTAAACTCTCGTAACATTTTGTAACCCACTCTTTTATAGATACTGCTTCAGCATTACCAACATTTAAAATATGCTCCTCTGGTTTTTCCTTTATAATCACTTCCATCAACCTGCACAAATCTTTCACATGGAAAAATTGTAATTTCATATCTCCATCCTTTGGTAAATAGAATTTTCTATCTGCTAAGGCACAATCAAATACAAATGCCTCTCTATACACATTATTCATTGGTCCATATAAATAAGGCGGTCTTAATATATATGCATCTTTCACTCTTTCAAGCAATGCCTTTTCAGCTGCTATTTTATCAGTTCCATATGTACCCCAAAAGATATTTGCGGCTTTTTCTGATTCTTCAAGAAATGGTTGAACTCCATACTCTGGATACACAGCACTTGAACTAATCATAATGTACTGTCCATAAGAACCTAATTCCTTAACAAAATCAATAATGTCTTTTTCGTTATAAGCTGTTATATCAGCCACAACATCAAAAGAGAGGTTTTTCAATATACCATTCAAATTATGTCTATCGCCTTCAATGAGTTTTACTCCCCGAACTTGTGACTTAGTATTTCTGTTAAGTACATATACTTCATAGCCCATATTCACAAAATATTCAGCTGCATACTTACTTACAAAAGTTGTTCCCCCTGTTACTAGTATCTTTTTCATAAATTCCTCCTTAGTTCTAAAAATACCGATTTGTTAACCTCTTTTTATCTCTTAAACCAATTCTATTATGTATCATATTTTATGTCAAACAAAACTCAATCTCAACCAAATAATCCCCTCCGCACCAGAGCATATTTCGACTGCTTCCGGCACAGAAGGGGATTTTGATTTAACTAAGTAACGTAATATAGATACCGGTCAGGATTGCCGTTGTGATAACGCCGCAGATATTCGCGCCGAGAGCATAATCCAGAATAAATGCTGCCGGATTTGCCTTTGCAGCAGCCTTCTGTGCAACCTTCGCCGTAGACGGCACGCACGACACACCTGCGATGCCGACCGTCGGATTGAACTTTCCTTTCTTGAAGAAATATACAACATAGCCGCCAATGATACCACCGATTCCGGACAGCAATAACGACAGCATACCGAGGATCAGAAGCTTCACAACCGTTGCATCCAAAAGCGTGCTTGCATCACACAGAACTCCAAGCATCAATCCTAAGAAGAACGTTGCAAAATACAGGAAATTTTCTCCGATCATCTTGATGTACGCAGAGATTCCGGTCTCACGGATTACGATTCCCACGAAGAAACTCAAAAACAGCGGTGCCGCAACCGGGAACAACAGGCAAAGCAGCGCATTTGTAATGACTGCAAATACAATCTTCTCCTTTGGACGGATCTTGCTCACCTTCTTCTCTTTCGGAATCTGCTTTCCACGCATTTCTTTCGGGATCAGAAGTTTGATCAGGTATGGATAGCCACCATAAGTAAGACTTAAATACAGATACGCAACAATCGAGATTGGCACGAAAAGCTCCGGTGCGAGCTTCAGCGAAGCAAAAAGAACCATCGGTCCATCCGCACCGCCAATGATGGAAACGGCTGCCGAAGAACCGGCGTCAAGTCCCATCGCACGCGCGATCGGATAGGTTGCAACCGTACCAAGCTCCGCAAAAAGCGCGATCGTCATACTGATAAATGGGTGTTCGAGCACGTAACCGATATCACACAAGATACCGATTCCCATAAATACGAGACACGCGATCAATCCGTTACTGAACGTCAGGTTATAAATCGGCTGCAGGAAATTGATCTGCATGTATGTCATCAGCTCATCGGTCGTGGAAAGCAGCGGATCAATGATCAGGTTTCCGATCTGATTTTCACCGAGGAACAAAACGCCCGCATTGACCGCAGACATACCAAGTCCCATCGGCACCATGATGAGCGGCTCCAACGTTCCCTTCACGCCTAAATACACCAATAAGAATCCTAAGAAGATCAACACGACTCTCGCAATCGCAATCTGTGGTGACTGCGCAAACATCGTACCGATACCCTGGAAAAGATCTAAGATACTGCGCACAGAATACTTAAGGCTGCAATTAAAATTGCCACAATAATTCGCTTGTGATCTGCACATCGTCTCATACTTAACTCCTCGTTGGAACTCGTTTCTTCAATGGCAAATCATAGCGAATTATGTGGCAACTGTTAATTTCTATTTTACTTTTTTTAACCGTTTATGGTCTCTGACCAAGCGCTCCCTCTAATGTCAGTGTCTCACCGCTCATATACTTGAAATCCGGTGACGCAAGCTGTACACAGACACGTCCGATTTCCTTTTCTACATCCCCAAAATGTCCCATCGGCGGTGTGTGGACATTTGCCTTAAATGCATCCGGATATGCTTTCTCGAAATTCTCAAGCTGTGCAGTCCATGCAAGCGGACATACCACATTCGCATTGATGCCATCGGCAGCCCACTCGGTTGCTGCGACTCTCGTCAGTCCACGGATGCCTTCCTTCGCTGCAGCGTAAGCGCACTGTCCGAAGTTTCCGAACAAGCCGGCGCCCGATGCGAAATTGATCACGGAGCCCTTCGTCTCCTTCAGATATGGATAGCATGCTTTCATATAATAAAATGCCGCATACAATCCGGAATAAATTGCAAGGTCAAACTGTGCGGTTGTATGATCGGCGATCGTCACACCGGAAGCAGAAGCCTGCGCGTTGTTGATCAGCACATCGATTCTTCCAAATGTATCGATCGTCTGCTTTACAACATTTGCTACGACTGCCTCATTGTCAGAGCCGGCGCTTACATCCGCCTGTACCGGAAGCACCTTCACGCCATATTTGCGTTCGATTTCTTCTTTTGCATCGTCAAGTTTCTGCACGTTCCGTCCGGTCAGGACAAGGTTTGCCCCTTCCTTCGCATAGGCAGTTGCGATTCCATATCCAATCGAACCGCAGCTTCCGTCGCTCAAAACCGCGCGTCCGCCACCTGTGATAATTGCTACTTTACCTTCTAAAAATCCCATGTCATAATCCCCTTTCGTATCATAATTCAGATATGTATATTGTACCAAAAAAACGCATGCTTCTCAATGAGGATACATGCGTTTTTTTCTCATTTTACTCGCGATTCTTCAGCACTTCGGCCGGTAGCATCTGCTTGATTTTCCGCACAAGTAAATGATTGATAATGAAATACAATACAAGTACACCTGCGAACATCGCCAGATACAGCCATGCCGAGAAGGACTTGTCGACACCACACGCAATGTTCGGCACGAACTGCGGCTCGTACGTCGCATCAAGCAGTACCTTCGCAAGCGGAATCGAAACAAGCGCACCGATCAAAACGATATAGAAGTTTCCATCCAGATACATCTTTTTCACTTCCTTGTTCCGGTAACCGAAGATCTTGATCAGCGCAATGCTGAACGAAGAACGATCGATCATAACCTTCATCATCAGGTACAGGACAATGGCAAAGATCAAGGCAGATACAGCACCGATCGTAATGATCATCGACCGCATCTGGTCGGAGAAGATTCCGGCTGCTTTCTTCACGTCGTCACGTGTCAGCGTCGAATACAGACGTCCACCCTCGACACCCAGATCATGATCTGCAAATACGACATTGTAATAATCCTCCTGCTCGCCGAACAGATCAAGTGCCTTATCATATGGAAGGAACACCATGAAGCTTGGGGCATACTGTGTCACTGCCTCAATCTCAAATGCGTAGATCTTTCCGTTTTCCTCATCCTTCAGAGTGATCACATCCCCCTTTTTCAATCCATATTTGTAAGAAATGGATGAGCTGATTGTTACCTTATCTGCAGAATCAGATAGTATCACATCAAAGAACGGATTGTTCTCCTTGATGCCAAGCACTGTTACATCGAAGTTATATCCATAGATTTCCTTCTTCAACGTCTTGGCATAAGCTTCATAGCCGCCATCCGGCACTTGTTCGGCTGGATATTTATAGGTATACATATATTCAAATTTCGTATCTGCGACATAATCGTCCTGTACAGCATGACAATATGTATAAATCTCCATGGACATTACCAAAAGCAGGATACTTACAAACATACCAAATACAACGGTAAGTGCCGTCCGTCTCTCACGCAGGATCTGACGGATACGGAACAACTTCATGAACTTCATATTTCCGAGCTTCACATCCTTGCCCGTAGCGGCCTTCTGTTCATTTTTCAGCAGGATAAGCACCGGACGAGACAGGCGCTTACGGATAACCAGGCTCGTCACGATCAGACATATGATTGGCGGAATCACAACACCATATATGATTGTATATGGCAGTACCTGCACCGCTATATCCGGCAGAGAATAATAATTATATGCATCCTGCATCTGATACCACACGCCAATCCTTGTGTAAGCAAGTGCTGTTCCAATCGCACCTCCGATTAGGGAAATCAAAGTCGGAAGCAGGATATAATGCTTCATCAGATCCTTTCGCTTTACACCGAGTGCATAGAGGGCTCCGATCACGGCACTCTCCTGATCGATAGAATGTACCACGAATACAGAAAGTACATAAGCGATCAACACAAGGAGCAGAACGCCCGCGATCATACCGATTGTCTTGTTCATCGCTACATCATCGCCCGCTGCATGGATACGTACATTGTCCTCTGCAGCTACAAAGGAAAGCAGGTTATCGGCATCGGCAGTGAAGATTTCGTCAAGCATATCCTCTGTCTCATCCTTCAATTCCTGCATGCCATCCTGTACATCAGATGCACCGTCGGCTGCGTTCTGAAGAGCGGGGTTATTGTCTGTCAGCTCAGAAAGTCCTTCAGCAAGCTCCTTTGCACCGTCAGCAAGCTCATTAATTCCATCGCGAAATTCCTCTTCCCTGCCGAGCGTCCGGTCCCAATACTCCTGAAAATACACATCATCCACATCGTCGGATGAGAAGGAAAGCTTCTTTAACTCTGCCTTTAATTCATCATCGGTCATCGCGTCATTTAACTTATATGCATAATAATATTCCTCAGACTTCGCGCTCTTGCCTTCCTTTTGAAGTGTCGTGTACGCCTCATCTGTCACAAATGCCAAGCCGAAATTCAGGCTGTCACAGCTTGTGTCGCTGAGTGATTTCAATGGGCTGTCGTAATCCGGCACCGTGCCGATACCGCTTACTTTATATGTGCGGTCACCAAGAACAATTGTATCTCCCACGTGTATAGCATTTTTCTCCGCATATTGCCGCTCAAGAACAAGCTCATCGTCTGCCTGTGCGAGCTTACCCGCGCAAATCGCAATCGTATTGATTTCGGTACGATTGCGGAATACTCGAATTGTCTTATCCCCATCGACAGCATAATCTAAGAAAAACATTTTCTCCAATGTAATTCCCTTATCCGTCAGTGCGTCCCACTCGCTCTCCTTCATCGGAACAAAGAGGGAAAACTGACCATCTTCGACGTTCTGCTTCTCCGCCTCGGTTGTTGTGCCACGCATAACCGTCTCTGCTGCTCCAACAACACTCACAACCATGTACATGCTGAGAATCAACAAAAATGCGAGTGCCAGATAACGCGGCAGGTTCTCTTTGAAATCTCTGAAAATTCTTTTGCGTAATACTTTCTGCATCTTACAAATCCTCCAATTCTGCTGCCGGCACCTTCGTTTCATTGTTATAATTTTTCTTGATCTGTCCGTCCTTCAGGACGATTACCTGATCAACCATATCCTTGATTGCGTTGTTATGTGTGACGATGATCATCGTTGTGCCATACTGCGCATTGATCTTCTCTAACAAAATGAGGATATCCCGGGAAGTTCTTGAATCCAGTGCTCCAGTTGGCTCATCGCAGAGCAGAAGCTTCGGATTCTTGATGAGTGCACGGGCAATCGCGCAACGCTGCTGCTGTCCACCGGACAACTGCGATGGGAATTTGTTCTGATGCTCGGTGAGTCCAAGCACATCCAGAAGCTCATCCATATCTAACGGCTGATCAGTCAGATATTCGCATACCTGAATATTCTCGCGCACGGTAAGGTTCGGAACCAGATTGTAAAACTGAAAGATAAATCCAAGATAATCTCTACGATAATCAGAGAGCGCATCCATTTTAAGTCCTACCATCTCCTGTCCGTCGACCTGAATCGAACCGGAATCTACCACATCCAGTCCACCGATACAGTTTAACAATGTGGATTTACCGGAACCACTCGTTCCCTGAATGACACACATCTTTCCCTTCTCGATACCGACCGACACGCCTTTCAATACCTGCATATAGCTGCCACCCTCTCCGTAGCTTTTCTTTACATCTGATACCTCTACATACATCCTATTGATCCTCCTTGTATTTTATTTGTATCTTCTTCATTACATAACAGTGTTATGTTTTGATTACATTAAGTTGAAAGATTTTTTCCTATGATTGCTAACGACATAACATCGTTATGTTGTCGTCTTATAAAAAGCTATGCAACATATTAATGCATACATAGCTGATTTTCTTTATTGATTCTGGAACATGGCGTTCCATCCACCCAACAGATAGTTCATAACCTGTTCCATATGCTTCAACGCCTTCTGCTCATCCTTCTCATGCAGCAGTAAGTGAGAAAATGCATTGATCTGTACATGTGCCACCCAGTGCAGCGTATATTCATCCGGTGGTTCCACGCCCAGCACTTTCGCTTGTTCTACAGCAAAGATCTGATATCCATTCTCCATGATTGCAACGAATTCATCGACGCAGTTTTCAAACCGAGATCCCTGGCTCTTCGTCAAAATCAAGGTAAACATATCATAGTTCGCATATAGAAGATGGATAATCTGCGTACTTGCAAACATATCATCCTGCATGTTATCTTCCCTTGCAGCCGGAAGCTGTTGCAGTTCCATGAGTTCCTGCCGCATATGTTGTTGCAGCATATGTTTTAGCTTCTCCAAAACCGGCTCCACAATTGCCGCAAACAAATCTTCCTTATCCTGAAAGAAAAAATATAATGCACCTGTTGTCACCCCGGCATTCTTACAGATTGATCGAAGCGAGGCTCCCTGATATCCTTTTTCCAAGAATTCCTGCTTGGCACTCGCCAGCAGCATCTCCCTTGTTTCCTTTTCCACTTTACTTGCTCCTTTTCGCTCCATCCTGATATATGCTTCTCATGGTTTTCACCCCATCACTTCGTGATGCGGCAGGTCGTCGCCTCCATCTTAATACAGGCTTCGCCTGTAGGAGGCTCCTTACATAACACCGTTATGTTAACGTATATTGCGCCAACTGTCAACCCTTATTTTTTAATTTGGGGGATTTCCCTGATTTTCCAACTTTTCCCCCAACCTGCTTGCTTCCCTTTAGCTTCCGGTTGGGGGATTTTCCCGATTTCTCAACTTTTCCCCCAACACGCTTGCTTCTCAGCTGCTTCCGGTTGGGGAATTTTCCCGATTTCTAAACTTTTCCCCCATCTTACCACTCAAACCAACGAAAAAAGGCAGCCGACTTTCATCGACTGCCTAAAACTCTAACTTCCACAAAAATTAGATTATTTCTATAACCATGGCTATTGACTACTAATTCACCACACGAATCTGCTCTTCGTTGATCAGCGGATACCGTCGAAGTGTATCTCCATCCAGATTCTCCCGGTGCATATCCACCGCCTGAATCTGATGATTCTCATAAGTTGTATAATAATAGATTCCCTTGTCCGCATTGACACAGGACGTATAAATCGTAATCTCATACTTCCCAGGTTCCACCTCACAACAGCCACGCTGCTGCTCTACCGAACCTAAGATATGGAAGAACTGGCTCACGCTCTCCGCCTCTGACTCTCCGGAGATTGCATGCATCTTCGTAAATGCGACCTTCGCAAACCGCGACGCCGACGAAAGATCGCCCGGAAGTCCAAGTCCACCCATGCCTCGACTATATGTCGCAAGCGGCAGCTCCTTCGCAAAATGATTTTCCGGCTGACTTGGTGATACATGCATGTAATTGTTCAGCATGAACATCTGCACCGGAAATGGCGGATTGTTGGTCAGCACTCCGACCGGATTGTCATAGACATGCAAGCCATCCTCCACACATTCTACCACGATTGCGGCATCCTTATCTGCAATAATCCAATGCAGCGATGCACATGGCAGCTTCTCACTATACGGTGTTCCAACGAGATTCATCTTCTCTAACGCTTTACGTGCTTCAGACACTGTTGCACACTGACTCAAAATCCATGGAATAAACTCAAACTGTGCCACATTCTCACGACCTGGCTGCTCGTCTTGATACTTCGCATTTCCAACGAAATTCAAGCCTGCCATACCAAGCCCCTTCTCATTTACGGCATCATAGTAGAGCGGGTAATCATCTGCCACATACGCCATACCGATCATCGCGTAGTGCGACTTTCTCTCGCCCATATGCCGAAACTTGAAACTATAATTTCTCGGCGTCACTGTCACCTCATCGCCATACGAAAACTCGTAATCGAGCGTCCGTCCAAAATAAAAATTCTTCGTCTTATACGTTGCTGCTGTACACATCCTGTATCTCCTTCCAAAGTTAAAAATTTGTCATTGCGAAACAAGAAAGAAAATGTAAATCATATATTTCAATATTGATTCATTTTAATATACGATATGTTTGAATCTTAGAAGTTCTTAATGTTCTGTAATCAGTCGCAGCCATGTTCGAACACGATGTTCAAACAAGCCGCCGCTGAGACATGGATGTCGAATCGGCGGCGGTGGCGTATAATTTCTAAATATAAACCAAGAACATTTAGAACTTCTTAGTTTCAATACATTGTATATGAAATGAATCATATTGAAATATATGCTTACACTTTCTTAATTCGCAATTCTCCTAATTTTCAGCCTCTGCTTTCTTCGTGAACAGCTTCTTCAGACAACTAAATGCTACCAACACACCAAGTACCATCAGCAGGATTGCGACGATAAACTGCAGTCCATCGACGAGCATCGTTGCATTTCCGCCGGCAATGTTCTTTACAAGTGCGATTGTCTTCTGTACCAATGCAGTAAATGTTACGGCAAGCATGATGAACATTGGCGCATACAGTGTCCAGCCGGTTCTTCCGGTTGTCTTCAAGAATACTGCAAGCGCAATCAATACAAGCGCTGCAAGCAACTGGTTTGCAGAACCAAACAAAGGCCATACATTAGTATATCCACCAAGTGTCAGTAAATATCCAAAGAATAATGTTACCACAGTTGCGAAATATTTGTTAGTCAAAATTTTCTGCCATACAGGCATCTTGGATGTATCGGTTGTATCGCCGAGGAACAGCTCCTGGAAAGACATACGACCGATACGCGCAACGGAATCAAGCGATGTCAGTGCAAGTGCAGATACACACATTGTCATAAATACAGTTGCGAGCTGAACCGGCAGACCAAGCTTCTCCAGGAATCCTGCAACACCACTGGAGAAGATTGCAAATGGTGTTCCCTCCGGCTTCGTACCATTGACTGCAACAGCACCAACAACAACCAACGCGATGATACCAAGCAAGGACTCTACAATCATGGCACCATAACCAACCATCGGCATATCCTTCTCGTTCCGGATCGTCTTTGATGATGTACCGGAAGATACCAGACTGTGGAATCCGGAAACGGCACCACAGGCAATCGTGACAAACAATGTTGGGAACAGATAATTTTCACCGACATTAAATCCGTTATATGCATTGAGCTGCATCGTTGGATGTGCTACGACAACACCGACAACCGCACCGATGATCATGCCAAGCAGCATGAATGTCGTCATGTAATCACGTGGCTGCATCAGTAACCACATTGGCATAACCGATGCAAGGAACAGATATGCCATAACAATGTAGATCCATGCACTCTTTGTAGCATACCATGGAAAATGCATACCAAGCGCAAACATACCTACCAAAAGTGCGATTGCAATGACAGCTCTGACGCCCTCATTCATATTCTTTACATGTTTCTGAATTACACCAAATACAATTGCTGCTACGATAAACAACATAGAGATAGAAGCGGCGGATGCATTTGCGTAGCTTGTCTCCTTCGCCATATCTGCAACACCCTTACCAACAAAGGTTCCGGCTACCATATCCGTAAATGCTGCGATAACAAGCAATGTGAACAACCAGCAAAACAGCATAAAAAGCTTTCTTCCTGCCTTACCGATATACTTCTCGATGATCATACCCATCGATTTTCCTTCGTTCTTCACAGATGCATACAAAGCACCGAAATCCTGTACGGCTCCGAAGAACAATCCACCGATCAACAGCCAGAGCAATACCGGCACCCAGCCGAATACAGATGCAAGGATTGGTCCGGTTACAGGGCCTGCACCTGCAATGGATGAAAACTGATGTGAAAATACCGTGAATTTGGATGATGGAACATAGTCTTCTCCATCCTCGTACTTCACTGCCGGAGTTTCAGCTTTCGGATCAAGCCCCCATTTCTTTGCAAGCCATCTGCCATAGAAAAGATAGCCCGCGAACAACACTACAATTCCGATTAAAACAATTACTAAACCATTCATACTTCCTCACCCGCCACGCGGCGGCTCCCTTCTGAATATTTTTGTTACAAAGAGTAAACACATAAAAAACCTCCGTCTTATATAAAGACGAAGGTTTAAACTTCCGCGTTACCACTTTATTTGCCGCATATGCGACCACTCATTCTTATCTTACAGACCGCATATCGATATATTTGCATCTTTTGCATCATCTCAACATGTCATCTGTGAAATAAGCTTCTATGTAACGGTAGAAAACCGGTGACACCTAATGTCCTTCTAGGAATTCAGTGCACTGCTCGCAGAGGATAATTCCCGAAATCCTACACTGTCTCACACCAGCCGACAGCTCTCTGAAGTATTTCCTTTCGAAAACCTTGTTCTGTTCTCAGCATTTGCTCTTTGTTTACCGACATACTAGTCCTATTAAAAACGAATGTCAAGTACTTTTTTGAATTTTTTTCGCAATCAAAACTTCATTTATGCTTTGATTTATGAAGCAACCATTTATACCACGCCGAATGCTAATCCAACTGCGTGCACCAGAAATGCAACAACCCATGCGATGAGACACTGCACAATAACCGTGATCACAGCCGCTTTCGTGCCGCCCATCTCCCGTTTCACTGTAGCAATCGCCGCCACACATGGTGTATAAAGTAGCGTAAAGATCAGGAATACCATTGCCGTAAACGGAGTGAATAACGTTGCCACGCTCGTCACATCACCACCGAGCAAAACCGTAAGCGTTGATACCACGCTCTCTTTTGCAGTAAATCCTGTAATCAGCGCCGTTGATACTCTCCAGTCACCGAATCCAAGCGGCTTGAAGATTGGTGCAATCAGGCTTCCGATTAAGGCAAGCATGCTCTGATCCGCAGATGCAGCCACATTAAACCGCAGATCGAAGGTCTGCAGGAACCAGATAATGATTGAGGCAAGGAAGATAATCGTAAATGCTTTCTGGATAAATCCCTTTGCTTTCTCCCAGATCAGGTGCAACACGCTTTTGGCAGACGGCAGCCGGTAGTTCGGCAATTCCATCACGAAAGGAACCGGCTCACCCTTGAATTTCGTCATCTTCAGAATCAGTGCGTAGATCACTGCACACACGATTCCGATCAGATACAGTCCGACCATCGCAAATACACGATACTGCCGTTGCACAAATGCACTGATCATAAGTGTATAGATTGGCAGCTTCGCACTACAGCTCATAAATGGCGTCAGCAGGATCGTCATCTTCCGGTCACGTTCACTCGAGAGTGTCCGTGTCGCCATAATTGCAGGCACGGAACATCCAAATCCAATCAGCATCGGCACGAAGCTTCTGCCCGATAATCCAATCTTACGAAGCGGTTTATCCATGACAAATGCAACCCGCGCCATATAGCCCGTATCCTCCAGAATCGACAGGAAGAAAAACAGGATCACGATCGTAGGAAGAAAACTGATGACGCTTCCGACGCCCTGACAGATACCATCCACCACAAGAGAACGTACCACCGGATTAATCTGCGCAACGATAAGTCCCTTGTCGATCCATCCAATGACCGCATCGACGCCAAGTGCCATCACATCGGACAACCATGCGCCAAGCAGACTGAAGGTCATGGCAAATACAATCGCCATAATCCCGATGAAGCACGGAATCGCTGTATATTTTCCTGTCAGAAGCTTATCTATCTTTACGCTTCTCCGGTGTTCTTTACTCTCATGCGGACGCACAACCGTCTTCTCGCACAATCTCCCGATAAACTGAAACCGCATATCGGCGATTGCCGCTTCCCGGTCAAGCCCGGTTTCCTTCTCCATGACTGACACGATCTGCTCAAATGCTTCCTTCTTATCTTCTGCAAGCTGCAGTGCATCCTCGATCGGTGTATCCTTCTCGATCAGCTTTGTTGCAGCAAACCGCACAGGAAGGTCGGCTTCCTTCGCATCATTTTCAATCATATGCGCAACTGCATGGATACAGCGATGCACCGCTCCAACCGGATCTTTGTCATCCTTACTGTCCGGGCAGAAATCAATTCTTCCCGGCGGTTCATGGTATCTTGCCACATGCATGGCATGGCTTACCAGTTCATCGATACCTTCATTTTTCGCAGCCGAGATCGGTACCACAGGAATTCCAAGTATCTGTTCAAGCTCATTGACACGAATCGTACCGCCATTCGCCCGCACCTCATCCATCATATTCAGCGCAAGCACCATCGGGATTCCAAGCTCCATCAGCTGCATCGTCAGACACAGATTCCGTTCTAAGTTCGACGCATCCACAATATTGATAATGCCGCTTGGCTTACCTTCAATCAGGAATTCCCGCGTCACAATCTCCTCGCTCGAATACGGGGAAAGCGAATATATACCCGGCAGGTCTGTCACCGTCGCCTCCGGATGATTCCGGATCGTACCATCCTTCCGGTCAACCGTCACGCCGGGGAAATTCCCGACATGCTGATTGGCCCCGGTCAGCTGGTTAAACAGTGTCGTCTTGCCACAGTTCTGATTGCCGGCAAGCGCAAATGTCAGCTTACCACCCTTGGGAACTGCCGTCTTCTCGTCATGTATATGGGTGGGATCCGCCTGTCCTAACTCACCAACTCCCGGATGTTCAATCGACTCATAACGCACAGTCTGTTTTGGGGCTTCCGCTTCCTTTTCATGCACATGATCCACATCTATTTTCTGTGCCTCACTCAGACGCAGCGTAAGCTCATATCCGCGCACCTTCATCTGTACCGGGTCGCCCATCGGTGCAATCTTCTGCAGAGTGACTTCCGTGCCCGGTGTCAGTCCCATATCCAGAAGATGATGCCGCAAGGCACCTTCTCCGCCGACCGCCGTGATATAAGCACTCTGTCCCGGCTGTAATTCATCCATTGTCATCTGTAATCGTCTCCATTTCCACATAGATATATTTTGATGATTATACAATCTCAAAAATGGTCCGTCAATCATTGACCACTTAATATATTTTTTAATGATACATACGACTTCACAATTTCTTTTTTTCGGATGCATTATATGATATAATTTTTCCTATAAAAGGAGAAAATGATATATGACAACAAACCTGAGCGATCATCAGATCATCTCACAAATTTCGGGCAAGCAAAGAGCAATCCGTTTTTTGAATTTCATTCATCCACTTGTATTTCTCGCAATCCCGGCACTGATTCTGTGGAGTGCCATGCGCTGGGGAAGAAACGGTGCGGCAAGCGGTATTGGCATCATTGCACTCGGCATCTTATGCATTGTGCTTTTTATTCTAATTGGAAAAAGCGTCAACAAGCAGCAAAAGAAACTGAAAGATGCGCTTGGCGAATATATCATCCGAGATGTTCTGGCAGAGAAGGTACAGGTTGAAAAATACGCACCAAATGAGTATATCAACCCGAACTTCGTGAAAAACTGCAACATTCTTCCAAACTACGATCGTATCTCCGGCTCGGATTATGTATCCGGTACTTATCGTGGAGTTCCGTTTACCTTCTGCGATCTGCATCTGCAGTATAAGGATACCTACCGGGATAAAAACGGACGGAAAAGAACGCGTTACCACGCAAAGAAAATGGTTTTCTCTCCGGTATCGTCAGCGGTGCAGCAGAATTTCTCGGCATGAGCCAGAACAAAGTTGAGATGGAGAGCGATCCATTCAACCAGCAGTTCAAGGTAATCACTTCCGATGACGAGCTTGCCTTCTATATTCTCACGCCACAATTCATGGAACATATTGTTGCTGCAGATGAGAAGGTCGACGGCTACACGAAGATTGAATTTGAGAACAGCAGAGTCACGCTGGCACTGAATAACGGGAAAAATTCTTTCGAACTCACAAAGACACTTTGGAGCAAAACCCGTCTGGATGAAACCAGATTGCGGTTCCGCGATGAATTCCAGAATATCCTGAGCATCATCGATGAGATTCTGACGAAGGAAAATTTATTTTAGATGAATCGAGGTATATTACAAACTATGGCAAATCCAAATGATAAACAGCTTCTATCCCAGATCGCATCCAACCAGAAAAGACAACGGGGTGGATTAATCCTGACTCCCATTTTATTTTTCATTGCCATGGGAATCATTATGGCTGGGATCTCGACGATCCAGTCGGGCAATACTGCACTTGGCATCTGCATCATTCTGGTCGGTATAGTTGCGTTCATCCTTTCCGCGAAATATCTTGAACATCTGAGCGATCAGAAGAATAAGATGAAGGAGCTGGTCGGACAATCCGTTGTCAGAGAAATCCTCGCAGAACGCATCGCGATTGAGCAGTACAATCCAAACCAGTATTTTAACAGAGACTTTCTCGAGCATTGCAGCATTCTTCCAAACTACGATCGTTCCAGCGGCTCCGACTATATCAGCGGAACTTATCGCGGTGTACCGATCACCTACTGTGACCTGCATCTCGAAGTCGAGCAGGAAAGCACCGACAGCGACGGCAACACAACCACTTCCTATTACACGGTGTTCCGCGGTCCCGTCATCAATTTGGCACTGCGCCAGCCGTTAACTGGCTATGTCCGCATCCGCGAGCGCAAGAATCCGCGCAAGGAGAAGGGATTTTTCTCCGGCATCGTCAATGGCGCAGCGGATCTGTTCAACATCGACCGAAACACAGTTGAGACTGAAAATGCACAGTTTAACCAGCAATTTAAGGTTGACGCCTCCGACCCACAGCTTGCATTCTATGTACTGACACCGCAGTTCATGGAACATATCGTGCAGGCGGATATGATTGTAAATGGCTATACGAATATCGAGTTTAATCAGGGAATCGTGACGCTTGCATTGAACAACGGAACCGATGCATTTGAGCTTGGCAAATATAAAAAGAATGATCAGTTCCTTGAAGAGGCACGCCAGCGGTTCCGCTATGAGCTTAATTCGATTCTGGGAATTGTCGACGAGATGTTGACGAAAGAGAATCTATTTTAATTTAGAAATAAATGTTTCAGCCGGGGCAACCGACTGGTAAACAAATTATATTACAATCCATTTTGCAGGAGGAATAACCACATGTTACATACGATTGAAAATGATTATCTGAAGGTTACGGTATCCGACCACGGTGCCGAGCTTACAAGCGTCTACGATAAGGCACAGGATTTCGAGCGGATCTGGTGCGCCGATCCAGCAGTCTGGAACCGTCATGCTCCGGTGCTGTTTCCATTTGTCGGAAAGGTGAAGGACGGTGCCTATCGTTACAACGGAAATACATACGCCATGAAGACACAGCATGGATTTGCGCGCGATGCGGAATTTACCTGCATCGAGGAAACCACTGATTCTATCACGCACAAGCTTGTGTATTCCGATGAGACACTGGAGATCTATCCATTTGAATTCGAACTGCTAATCACACACCGCTTCGATGCAGAAAATCCTCGTCTCCTGCACGTCACATGGGCAGTGAAAAATCTTGGTTCCGATGAAATGTTATATTCCATCGGCGGACATCCGGGATTCCAGATTGCACCGGGACATGCGCGGAGCGAATATTCCATCGCCCTGCCGGATGCAAATCCACGACACTATCTCCTGCTCGATGCAGCCGGTTCCGGACTTGCCGATACGAGCAAGAGTTATCCATTCAACGACGCCGGTAACGCCTACTTTCCTGTTACAGATACGTTGTTTGACAAGGACGCGCTTGTCTTCGAGGACGGACAGCTTCCAAGTGTCGGACTCGTCGATGCGGACAAGAAGCCATTTGTCACACTTACCTGCACAGACTTCCCATACGTCGGAATCTGGTCAAAACCGGATGGCCCGTATGTCTGCTTAGAGCCTTGGATTGGGCGTACCGATAACATGGATTTCACCAGAGATCTGAGTGAGAAGCCGGGCGAGCAGAAGCTTATCGCAAACGCCGAAGCCGTGCACACTTACACGATCGAGTTTCACAGTTCCATCTGAATCCGGCTGCCGCCTCTGCCTTTTGTGACGCGCAGCTTCTGTGGAATATCCATCAGTTCATCCCGGTGGCTGATGATGCCGACCAGCTTATTTTCTCCTGACATGCTGAGTAACGCATCCTTTGTCTCCTCCAGCGACTTCGAATCCAACGTACCAAAGCCCTCATCAACAAACAGTGCATCCATCTGGATACCGCCTCGATTTTCCGCAATTGTATCCGACAAGCCAAGCGCCAGAGATAACGATGCTTTAAAACTTTCGCCGCCTGACAGATTTCCAACCGGGCGGCGTTTTCCTGTGCTGATATCCAGCACCTCCAGATCCAGAAATGTATTGGTCTGTTTTCCAACTGCATTCGTCTGCCGGTACAACTGAAACTGGTTGTCACTCATCGGAAGCAGATGCCTGTTTGCAGCCTGAAGAATGCTGTCAAAGCCTGCTGCCTGAATATA
>ERZ772861.1682-NODE-1682-length-17143-cov-5.228757_pt1 | contig 17143 bp, 12 predicted proteins | sample MGYA00512135_ERZ772861 | MGnify/ENA primary metagenome ERZ772861 (study PRJEB29015, sample SAMEA2737700) | human gut metagenome | biome: human gut; feature: human-associated habitat; material: faeces | place: China | collected 2012 ...
AGATGACGCGGTAGCCGTTGTCGAGGCCCTGCTCCCTGGCGAGCTTTGCGATGACGGCAAAGATGTGGCCCAGCAGGGCACCATCTTCTTCGGTCAGCGCAGCGGCAGAAACGATGTGCTTTTTGGGCACGACCAGGAAATGCACCTTCGCCTGCGGGTTGATGTCGTAAAAAGCAACGACCTGATCGTCCTCGTACAGCTTTTTCGAGGGGATCTTGCCCTCAGCGATCATGCAAAACAGACAATCTTCCATGGGAATTGCTCCTTTCGGATCTTTTTTATTCCTCTGCACAGCACCCCTTTTCAGGGGCGCTGACGGAGAGGTTTTTTTTCATGTTCAGCCCAGCTGCTTCTCGACGATGCCCTTGACGGCTGCCAGAGCTTCGTCGATCCTGGTCTCGTCCTTCAGACCGGCCATTGCAAAGTCGGGCTTGCCGCCGCCCTTGCCGCCGGCGATGGCGCTGATCTCCTTGACCAGAACGCCCGCCTTCAGGCCCTTTTCCTGTGCCATCTTGTTGACGGTGACGGCCATGGTGATCTTATCCTCGGCCTTGCCGACCAGAACGGCCACCACAGGGTTGACGGCCTTGTCGCGGACGGTATCGCACATGCCGCGCAGGGTGTCGCCGGAGGTGCCGGTGAAGTAAGCGGAAGCGATCTTCACGCCGCCCACTTCCTCTGCGTCGTCGAACAGGCTGGTGACCTTGGAGGCAGCGATCTTCGCCTTCATGTCGTCCAGCTCCTTGCTCATGGCCTTGTTCTCGGCCATGACAGCCTCGGCGCGGGCGGGCAGACCGGCCACATTGTTGGCCTTGAGGGCAGCCGCCACGGTGTGCAGCATCGTTTCCTGCTTGTTGGCGCGCAGCAGCAGGTTCTTGCCGGTCACGGCCTCGATGCGGCGGATACCGGCCGCCACAGAGGACTCGCTGACGATCTTGAAGCAGCCGATCTGGGCGGTGTTCCGGACATGGGTACCGCCGCAGAACTCGGTGGACCAGCCCTCGATATCGACGACGCGCACGACCTTGCCGTACTTCTCGCCGAACAGGGCCATTGCGCCCAGCTTCTTTGCCTCGTCGATGGGCATCTCCTTCACGGTGACATCCATGGCATCAAAGATGCGGTCGTTGACGATCTTCTCCACGCGGGCCAGCTCGTCTGCGGTGACAGCGCTGAAGTGGGTGAAGTCGAAGTGGGTGATCTCGCCGTCCTGATAGGAACCTGCCTGGTGCACATGGTCGCCCAGCACTTCGCGCAGAGCAGCCTGCAGCAGGTGGGTAGCCGTGTGGTTGCGGCAGACGGCCATGCGGTATTCCTTATCGACCTTGGCGGTCAGATGGTCGCCGACCTTAACGATGCCGCTCTCCAGCACACAGGTGTGGACGTAGTAGCCCTTGGGGGTCTTCTTGACGTCCAGCACACGCAGGGAGCAGTCTGCACTGGTCAGCACACCCTGGTCGGCCACCTGGCCGCCCATCTCGGCGTAGAACGGGGTCTTGTCCAGCACGACCAGAACGTCTTCCTTGGCCTGCTCATCGGTAGCGATGGCATCGGTCAGGGTCTCCTCGTCGCTCAGGGCGACCACGACGCCGGTGTCGTTCAGGGTCTCGTAGCCAGTGAAGACAGTCGGCTCCGTGTTCAGGCTGCCGAACAGGTCCTCGCTCCAACCGGAGATGTTCTTCTTCAGACGCTCGGCGCGGGCGCGCTCCTTCTGCTTCTTCATCTCCGTGTGGAAGCCTTCCTCGTCGATGTCGATGCCCTGCTCCGCTGCGATCTCCTTGGTCAGGTCGAGGGGGAAGCCGAAGGTATCGTTCAGCTTGAAGACGTCCAGACCCTTCAGCAGATGCTCGTGGGCCTTTTCCAGGCCGTCGATCATGTTGTTCAGGATGGTCATACCGGCGTCGATGGTGCGGGCAAAGTTTGCCTCCTCGGTGCCGATGACCTTCTTGATATAGGCGTCGTGCTCACGCAGTTCGGGGTAAGCAGACTCGCTGGACTGGATGACGGTCTCGGCCAGCTCCACCAGGAAGGGGCGGCGGATGCCCAGCATCCGGCCATGGCGGGCAGCACGGCGCAGCAGACGGCGCAGCACGTAGCCGCGGCCCTCGTTGGAGGGCAGGATACCGTCGGACACCATGAAGGTGCAGCTGCGAATGTGGTCGGTGATGACGCGGATGGAGATGTCATCCTTTGCATCGGCACCGTAGGTCTTGCCTGCGATGTGCTCCACATGGTGCAGCACGCTCTGGACGGTATCGACCTCGAACAGGTTGCCGACGCCCTGCATCACGCAGGCCAGACGTTCCAGGCCCATGCCGGTATCAATGTTGGGCCGTGCCAGGCGCTCATAGTGGCCCTTGCCGTCGGCATCGAACTGGCTGAACACCAGGTTCCAGATCTCCATATAGCGGTCGCAGTCGCAGCCCACACCGCAGGTCGGCTTGCCGCAGCCGTACTCCGGGCCGCGGTCGAAGTAGATCTCCGAGCAGGGGCCGCACGGGCCGGAGCCATGCTCCCAGAAGTTATCTTCCTTGCCCAGACGGACCATGTGGTCGGGGGCGATGCCCACCTTCTTGGTCCAGATGTCGTAAGCCTCATCGTCCTCTTCGTAGACAGAGATGTGGAGCTTATCCTTGGGGATGGCCATCCACTCGTCGCTGGTCAGGAACTCCCATGCCCAGGGGATGACCTCTTCCTTGAAGTAATCCTGGAAAGAGAAGTTGCCCAGCATCTCGAAGAAGGTGCCGTGGCGGGCGGTGATGCCGACGCGCTCGATATCCGGGGTGCGGATGCACTTCTGGCAGGTGGTCACGCGGTGGCGGGGCGGCTCCTCCTGTGCGAGGAACCACTTCTTCATCGGGGCCATGCCGCTGTTGATGAGCAGCAGGCTGGGGTCATCTTTCGGGACAAGCGGGAAGCTGTCGAGGCGCAGGTGGCCCTTGCCTTCAAAGAAGCTCAGGTACTTTTCGCGCAGTTCGTTCAAACCGGTCCATTGCATAACTGTATCTCTCCTCGTGGTTTTTCCGGCGTCCTCCTCCGGACGCAGTATTTTTATGACAGGCGAAAACAAAAACAGCCTCCGCCCCAACAAAGGGACGAAGGCTGTGTGAAAGCTCCGTGGTACCACCCAAATTGCAGGAGACTCTGCCCCCTGCCGCTTTGTGCGCGGTAACGCTGCGCTGCGTCCGGCTTCTTTCGCCGGAAGCTCCGGGGCGGCTTGAAAAACCCTCTGCCGGAACGCCTTGCAGCCCGAAGCGGGCGTTCTCTCTGGGCGGCATCGTCTGTTTTTCTGACCCCATCGTTGCCATCTGTCATAATCTGTTTTTCCACACAAACGGGCAAATCTCCCCTTTGCGTTCAATTCAGATTATAGCATGGTTGCGGCATTTGTCAAGCCCCTCTCAGGCGCTTTCGCGCCAGCTCTCCCAAAGGGAGAGCCCTTGGCAGGTCGGGCAGGCTGCGCGTTCCCTTACGGCACCCAGATTCGGTCTATATGGGCTATCTCGCCGTCTTGGATGGTCACGGTCGTATTTCCCGCATTCCATCCATAAATATCTTCTTCGTTGCTCATGGCATCGCAAACCGCCCGGTCTCCCTTCACGATCACCGGGTCCGCTTCAAAATCTGCCGCACCATCCGACAATTCGATATCGTCTGCCATCACAAGTTGTTTCACGACTCCAACTTCGTAATAAGCGGGATAATCATCCCACGTCAGAGTCCGGTAATGGTCGTCCTCTTTGCACAGGTCGATCCCACCTTCTTCCATTCCGCCGTTGATCGTTACATAACCATCCTTTCGCTCGATGCGTTCCACCGTCAAAACTGTGGCGTTCTCCGTGCCATCCAGATGCGTTGCGATGGTATCGCCTTCGCTCAAAGCCTCGATCTCTGCGGAGGTATACCGGTCATAGTCATAGACAATGGCATCGTTGATGGTGTTCTTGCGTTCTCCGACCCACACTTTATCCTGTTCGAAGCTGATATGATACGTGCCATCTGCAAGCGGGTCATTCAGTAAAACTCCTTGCATTGGCTGTACTTCCGTTGTTTGCGCCTCCGAAGATGTCGTGCTTGTCGTGGAAGCCGCCGGGCTGCTGGCCGTAGAAGCGGACGCCCCGCAGCCTGCCAGCCCTACGCCGACGGCCAGAGCCGCAGCAAGCATCCATACTTTATAATAGAATCTCATACGAACCCCTTCTTTCTGTGCATCCGATGATACACGCTTTTCACAAAAAAAGCAACCCGGAATTTTTCCGTTCCGCTCGCTTGACGGAACGGCCCAGTTCCGCTACAATAAAAACGATTCAAAGACGCATTCTATTTCAAGATAGAGAGGAAAATTTCCGTGAAAATCGTAAAAGTGAAATGTCTTGCCCCCACCCGGCTCGACAATTATCTGATGCAGCAGTTCCCGGCGCTGAATCCGGGCCGCCTGAACAAAGCCCTGCGCGAGAACAAGATCAAGCTGAACGGCAAAAAGCAGCCGCTTTCCACCCGTGTGATGGCAGGCGACGAGATCAAGCTGTTCATTCTGGACGAGGTACTGGACGCCGACAAGCGGGTGGAAGGCCCGGCCTGGAAGAACGCCCGCGGCCCGGCGCAGGTCATCTACGACTGCCCGCAGATCCTGGTGGTGAACAAGCCCGCCGGTCTGGCCGTGGACGGCCCGGAGGACGACACCCTGCTCAACCGCGCGCTGCTCTACCTCAACCAGCAGGGCGAGTATAAAGAAAATGACCTCTACACCCCCGCCCTCTGCCACCGGCTGGATACCGGCACCAGCGGTCTGGTCATCCTCGCAAAGACGCCGGAGGCAGAGCAGCTGTTTCTGGAGGTCATCAAGAACCGCGAGGTCAAAAAGACCTATCTCTGCGTCACCTTCGGCCGCCCCGTGCCGCCGGACGGCACCCTCGGCGGCTACCTGCTCAAGGACGCCGACCGCGGCATCGTCAAGATCGTGGAGGACAAGCAGCCCGGTGCCAAGGATGTGGAGACCCAGTATGAGACCATCGCTGTCTCCGGCCGTCTGGCCCTGCTCAAAGTCCGGCTCATCACCGGCCGTACCCACCAGATCCGCGCCCACATGGCCAGCATCGGCTGCCCCATCCTCGGCGACAGCAAGTACGGCAACAATTCCGCCAACCGCGAACTGAAGCTGAAGTATCAGGCCCTCTGCGCCTGGGAGCTTGCCCTCCCCCGCTTCACCCAGCCCGACTTCGCCGACCTTTCCGGTAAAGTCTTCCGCGCCCCGAAACCGTGGTATTATCAGCAGGTGCTGGATGGGACGCTGAAATAACGCCGATTCATCCGCGAATCTGCGGCAGCGCCGCAAATCAACAAACCCCTGAAAATCGGAAAGAGATCTTCACGCCGTAGGCGGGAATCTCCCGATTTTCAGGGGTTTGTCTACTTCTTTGGGGTTCCAAGGGGCGAGCAGCCCCTTGGCCGTGCCTCCCGCGCTTCGGAAGTAGCGGGCGCTTTTCTGGTACTCTTTTGGCGCGCAAAAGAGTACATATCACCTTTAGATGCGCACCATCTCGCGGGTGATCTCGCTGATGGAGTGTGCCCCGCACATCTGCATCGTATCAGCCAGTTCCCCGGCGATCTTGTCGATGTAGCACTTGACACCCTCTTCGCCGCCGCCGTAGACCGCCGTGACGAAGGGACGGCAGATGAGCACACCGTCCGCGCCCAGAGCCAGTGCCTTGAAGACATCCACGCCGGATCGGATGCCGCCATCGACCAGAACTTTCACGCCGCTGCCCTTGAGGGCATCTGCGATCTCCGGCAGGACTTCTGCCGTCGCCGGGCACTGATCCAGCACACGGCCGCCGTGGTTGGAAACGACGATGGCCGCCGCTCCGGCTTCCTTCGCCTTGAGCGCACCCTTGACGGTCATGATACCCTTGACGATGAAGGGACGGCCCGCCAGTGCAACGATCTCCTTCAGCTCGGCCACGCTCTTGCTGCCCGCCGGAGGGGTCATGTTCTTCAGGAAGGGCAGACCGGCAGCATCCACATCCATGGCAACGGCAAAGCAGCCGCTGGCCTTGGCCTGGTCCATCTTGGCCTTGACCGTGTCGATGTTCCAGGGCTTGATGGTGGGCACACCGCAGCCGCCTGCCGCGCCGATGGCCTGGGTGGCCATGGTCATGACGTCGGGGTTGGTGCCGTCGCCGGTAAAGGCGGCGATGCCGTTCTCCGCGCAGGCACGGACCAGCACATCGTTATAGGTCATGTCGGTGTAGGCGTCCGAGTAGTGGAGGTTCACCGCGCCGACCGGGCCTGCGAAGAAGGGCAGGCGGAAGCTCTTGCCGAACAGCTCCACATGGGTGTCCGGGGTGCCGCCCTCGCACAGGGTGTCCATGTTCACGCGGATGTCGGCCCACTTATTATAATTGCGGATGGCCGTGTCACCCACGCCCTTGGCACCGGGGCCGGGGATCTGGTTTTTGCAGGCCACGCCGTTGCACACCGGGCAGGCCTTGCAATACTTGCCGATGTTCTGCCGGGCATTGCTCAAAACATCTGAATAATTCATTGTAATCGTCCTCCTATTTACATTCCAATCCCTGCGGAATTTCCCATTCCGCGCACTCTCTGCCCTCATCATAGTCCCGTTTGGGGCTTGCGTCAAGAGGATTTATCGGGCAGCGGCATTTCCTTCAGAATTTCTTCTTCGAACCTGTGTCATTTTTTGATTTTCTGAAATTTTTTCGAAAAAATCCTTGACAAAAGTGCTTCTTTCAGGTATTATAGTGGAGCGCTGAGGGCCACGGCCCGAAACGCTGAAAACCGAAGATGTGGAAAGATGGCTGAGTTGGTCTAAGGCGCACGACTGGAAATCGTGTAACGTGTCAAAAGCGTTCTGGGGTTCGAATCCCCATCTTTCCGCCAAAATGCCCGGAACCGATGGTTCCGGGTTTTTGTTTTATCGGCCAGCGGGCCTGCCCTCTTCGTCCGCTTCGCAGACAGTTCTCCCAAAGGGAGAGCCCTTGGCAGACCGAGCAATTCCCCGCTTTTTACAAAGGCAGCCGGACTCCGCGTTCGCGGGCAGCGGCTGCAAACAATGAGGCAGTTGAATATGCGTGTTGTGATCGCCATGCCGCGGATGAGCTCCGACCCGGAGCCGACCGCGGCACAATCCAAATACATGGAAAGTCTGGCCCGCGCCGGAGCCGGGATGCGCTGGGTCGAGCTGAGCGACCCCGAACAGGCAGTGCAGGACGCCCTGACCTGCGACGGCCTGCTGCTGCCTGGCGGCGGCGACATGGACCCGAAGTTCTACGGGCAGGCGCGCATCCCCGCCTGCGGCGAGCCGAATCTTCTCCGCGATGCAGCCGAGCCGCTGCTGCTGCGCGCCTTTCTGGCCGCAGACAAACCCGTGCTGGGCATCTGCCGGGGCATCCAGGTCATGAATGCCGTGCTGGGCGGCGACCTGTATCAGGACATCAAGCCCTTCGAACATCTGCCGCACAACGACCACTGGGCCAAAGTCCACACCGTCACCGTCCGCCGGGGCACCCTGCTTTCCCGCATTTTGGGGCAGGACACCGTGCTCGTCAACAGCCAGCACCATCAGGCCGTGGACCGGGTCGCCCCCGGCTTCACCCTCGCCGCGCTGAGCGAGGACGGCATCGTGGAGGCCATCGAAAAGCCGGACGCAGGGTTCTGCCTCGGCGTCCAGTGGCACCCGGAATGGCTCAGCGATGCAGATCCCGCCATGCAGAGCCTGTTCGATGCGTTCGTGAGCGCCTGCTCGAAATAAAGGAGGTTTTTTCCATGACTGCTCCCAAAAGCAACAAGCGGGGCCGTGCCGCCCTCGTAGTGGTTCTCTGCCTGCTGGCGCTCTGCCTGGCGGCAGGCGGCACGGTGTACGGTCTGCTGTCCCGCAAGGTCAAGGCCATCCAGGCCGGGGCGGACTTCGATTTTCGCTACACCGTCACCTCCACAGCCTCCCGGACGCCTGCGCTGTACGGGGTGCTGGAGCAGGTCGGGGCCACGCAGGGCACTGTCTCCGGCCAGTATACGTCCGGCAGATTTCAGTTCACGCTGACCTCCCAGAAGAACAGTTCCGCCTTCACGCGGGTATACATCGACGCGAACGAGACGCTGTACGACGCCGGGCAGCTCTACACCTACCTGCGCGGAGAGATTGTGGCTGCGGCTCCGCTGGCCGGGCTGGTGCTGCCCAACTGGTCCATGGGCAGCTACATCTCCCAGACCCAGCTGGCTTCCCTGCTGGGCGTGGAGCTTTCCGCCGTGGAGATGCAGGACATGACGAACCTGACGCTGGGGCTTGGAGCCCTGCAAAAGGTCACACCCGCCGGGGCGCTGGACGGCTACACCTACTACCAGCTGCCCGCCGGGGAGACCGACCTCACCTGCATCGTCGGCCTGCCGCTGAAGGAATTGTTCTCCAGCACGACGCCGCTCCACATCCTGCTGACCATCCCCGAACACGAAGTGCGCATCTCGCTCAGCGGCACCGTCACCGCCGCTGAGACTGCCGTGGTGGCCCCCACCTCCCGGATGAGCGACACCGATGTGGACAACTTCGTCCAGCTCCGTCAGGCACTGGAGAAATTTGCAGAAGTGCTTCAGAAAGCCGCCTCTTAAACAGCAAGAGCTGCTGCACCCACCGTGCAGCAGCTCTTGCTTTCTCTTTTTATCGTTATCGGTCCAGGATGCGGCCGTCGATGGAGAAGGTTACCACCTGCCAGGGAATGAACTTGCCGCTGTTCTTCAGGGCCGTCACGGCAGCGTGTTCGAGGCCGCCGCAGCAGGGCACCTCCATGCGCAGCACCGTCACGCTCCGGATGTCGTTCTGGGAGAGGATGGCCGTCAGCTTCTCGCTGTACTCCACGGCGTCCAGCTTGGGGCATCCGATGAGGGTGATCCTGCCTTGCATGAACTCCTGATGGATGTTCGCATAGGCGTAGGCCGTGCAGTCTGCCGCGATGAGCAGCTTTGCCCCGTTGAAGTAGGGCGCGTTCACGGGCACGAGCTTGATCTGGCAGGGCCACTGGCCCAGCTGGGAGGGCATCGCGGTGCCTGCCGCAGAGGCCTGGGCCGGTTTGCGGTCGAACTGGTGCATCTGGTGGCCGGGGCAGCCGGAGTGTGCCGGGGCAGCAGCGGCAGCGGCCTTTTTCTGCTTGTTCTCCAGCACGGCCTGCTCGTCATACGCCGCAGCCTCGCGCTCTTCAAAGGTGATGGCACCGGTGGGGCAGCCGGGCAGGCAGTCGCCAAAGCCGTCGCAGTAATCGTCCCGCATGAGTTTGGCCTTGCCGTTGACCAGGCCGATGGCCCCTTCGTGGCAGGCCGTGACACACGCACCGCAGCCATTGCACTTTTCCTCGTCTATGTGAATGATTTTCCGAATCATAAGGGAATCCTCCTTGCTTTTTCTGTGCACAGTATACTATAATGACAGCAAAGATTCGGTTGTTGTAACCACAAAGAGGGATTTTTATGAACTATCACTCGATTTTTCTGTTTCAGGGCCTGACCGAGGCCGACATCGACCAGATGGAACGCGGCCGCTGCCTGCGGCGGAAAGCCTTTGCCCGCCGCCAGACCATCTTCCACACCGGCGACACCGTGCATGAGATCGGCATCGTGCTGCGGGGTGCCGTCCACATCGAGAGCATCGACCTCTGGGGCAGCAAAAGCATCCTCAGCGAGGTGGGCGAGGGGCAGGCCTTTGCCGAGACCTATGCGTTCTGCGGGGAGCCGCTGATGGTGGATGTCCTCGCGGCGGCAGACTGCGAAGTACTGTTTCTGGACACGGCTGCCCTTTCCCGCCCCCACGCCGAGCACAGCTGGCAGGACCGCCTGCTGCGGAATCTGCTCCGTGTCTCCATGAAAAAGAACCTTGCCCTCTCCCGCCGCATCCTCTGCACCGCCCCCAAGACTGTGCGGGGGCGGCTGCTGACCTACCTGTCCGGCCAGGCCGTTCAGGCGGGCGGCATGGAGTTCGACCTCCCCTTCAACCGCCAGCAGCTGGCTGACTACCTCAACCTTGACCGCAGCGCCCTCTCCAAGGAGCTGTGCCGGATGCGGGACGAAGGGCTGCTCACCTTCCGCAAGAACCACTTCGTGCTCCGGCAGCTGCCGGAGCTGCTGTGAGTGCCAAACGTACAGAAAAACGCGCAGAGCCGCTTCCCCGCTTCGGGAAACACGCTCTGCGCGTTTGTTTGATGTTCGGTCTTACTGGCCCATGTCCGCGTGTTCCTCAAGCCACTTGCCGCCTTCGCCCTTGCCGGTCACCTGGCTGTAGGTCACGTTCGTCAGTTCCTTGATCATCGCATCTTTTTCTTCTTTGTACTCTTTTTCCGCAGCATCTGCAATGCTCTGGTCGTAACCATTTTCCCGCAGATATTGGCGCAGCTCCGTAACGATCTCCTTGAACTCCTTGTCACACTCGCTCTGCAGTTTGGTCAATTCCATCGTTTTCCCCAGCACGATGGAGACCTTCAACGCCAGATTCCGTTCTTCCACGGGGTGCTCCATATATTCACTGTACGCACTGCTTGCGGTCTGATACAGTTTTTTGCTGCTGCGTTTTTGCAGGTTCCGGAGCCGCCGCACATACGCATTGACCTTTGCATCCGTGGTCTCCGTTGTATGCGAGCTGCCGGACGAGGCCGACGTCGAAGACGAAGACGAAGAGGACGCCGCATGAGACGAAGCGGCCGAATGCGAGGACGATGCCGCGTGGGACGACGCCGCCGAATGTGCAGCGGGCTTCGAAGAAGCGGCGTGGCTCGAAGCCGCCGAATGCGCTGCGGGCTTCGAGGAAGCGGCTGCTTCAGACGAGGACGCACTTGCGTCCCCGCTCTCTGCGCTGCTGTCCGCTTCTTCCGAGGATGCGTCCGGCTCCTCTTCCGGCTGCGGCTCCGGCTCACTGATGGAGTCTGCGGCACTGGCCGCACTGGACGCCGGCACTTCCGCCTGTTCTTCCGAACTGCTGGCCGCAGCGCTGGCCACAGTCTCGTCGGTGGAGTCTGCGTTTGCGATGTGCAGTGCGAGCGGCACCGCTGCAATAAGAAGCAGCGCAACGGCTGCGATCAACTGTTTTGTGTGTTTCTGCATCTTCTATCAGACGCTCCCTTCCCCTGAAATTTCCCGCAGGAAGCTGCAAAGTGTCTCAAGCATACCATTTTGCACCCCGGAACACAACCCCTAAATCGTGAAATTTCTGTTTGATTTTCGTTTCGGGCCGGTCCGCGAGGGTTCCCGGACGCAGCGTTCAAAGGCTCTGCCGCCAAAGTGCAGCCAAAAAGAACCGCCGTCTGCCCAAACGAATCCAAAGGCAGACGGCGGTTTTCAAAAGAGAAGAGCGAAGGGCGGTTTTCAGGGGGTCAACGGGCCAGCAGGATGGCTGCGGTCACTTCTTTTGCGTCCGTGCTCAGGTCAAAGTCGCCGCCGTCCTGCAGGGTGAAGCGGATCTCGTACACCTTCTGCGCGCGGAGACGGCCGGAGGCATTTTCCAGCGACCAGCTGCCCGTAAAGGCGTGATACTGCCCATCGGTGCCCTTGGCGTAGAGCTTGTAGTCGGAGGCCTTTCCGGTCAGGCCGTTGACCCGGATGGCGGCAATGGTCTGGGGGTGGAGGTTGTCGAAGGTGACGGTGTGCAGCCAGGTCGCCGGGGTGCCCTGCCCGCCTGCTGCGGCAAATTCTGCCGCCGAAACGACGGTGCGGCGGGTCTTATCCAGGTCCACCTTGCGGTAGGGCATCTCCGGCAGGTAGACAAAGCGGTCCTGCAAACGGAGCAGCTCCTTGTAGCCGGTGGGGCAGTACAGCTTGTTGCCGTCCCGCCCGGCATACATGCCGATGGCCATGTTGTTGTAGCCGTACAGCGACGCGACGTCCACGGTGAGCACGGTCCTGCCCGTCTCAAAATCCAGCACGATGTACTGCCACATGCCGCTGTCCACATCCTGCACGAAGCCGTAAATATAACCGGTGGCCGTGGAGAGCTTCATCATGGAGGTGTCGCTGAGGTCGTCGCGGCACCAGACGCTCTTCATGGTCCAGCCGTCGTCGGTCCGGATGGTATCCACCCGCTCGATGCCGGGCATGATCATGCTGTTGCCCTTCATCAGCCAGTTGCGGTCGTAGATGTTCTCGTAGCTCTGGATGGAGGAATCGTTGTCGGGTTTGGCGAGGTTCGGGCTGCCGGCGCCGAACCAGTTGCAGACGATGGTGCTGATGGTGCCGGTGCCGTGGTCGTAGACGATGGCGGAGTTTTCCACCGAGACTGGCATATTGGCGGGCAGCTCGTCGATGACGGGCAGACTGGCCACGATGGCACCGGTGTGGATATCCAGTGCCAGCAGGCTCACGGTGTCCAAATTGTCGGTGAAGAAGACCAGGTCCCGGCTGAGGGAGGGCGAGCAGCCGCTGCCCCAGGCCAGACCGCCGCCGGTGGTGGCGTCGCCCTCATGGCTGTCCTTGGCACCCACGCTGTTGTAGCCGGTGCGCCAGACGACCTCCACGCCGTTGTTGGCCCGCAGCAGGTAGCAGGCCAGGTTCGTCAGGATGACCGCACCCTCCTTGCAGGCGGCGATGCCGTTTTCGGCACCTTCCCCGGCGATGGGCGCATAGACGTGGACTTCGTGGTCGAGGTCGGCCGTGCCTCCCGCCAGGATGGCCTCGATGGCGGCATGGGAGACATAGCCCATCGCGCCCTGCTGGCCCCGGCTGGGGTAGATGCGGAAGCCGCCCGTCACGAACCAGAGGTTGCCCTCGTAGTCGAAGACGACGGAAAGGAGCTTCTGGTCCAGCGTTCTGCCCAGCACCTTTTCGGCTGCGGCCTTGATGTCGATGTCCAGCACCTTTTCGAACACCGGCAGCGGGGTGCCGTTCTCATCGGCGGCGCGGAGCATCAGGACGTGGTTGTGGCTGGTGGGGCAGACGATGAGGTTCCGCCCGTCCACGAACGAATAGGAGCTCTGGATGACATACCCGCCGCCGTCGTGCTTGGTGGGCGAGAAGAAGCCCCGCGTGGTCACCTCTTCCGCATCCAGGTCCCGGATGGCGAGGCCGCCCAGGAACGGGCTGATGGGGTTGTCGAAATTGTCAAAGAAGATGGCCGGAGAGGCATTGGGGTTGACCTTTTCCATCGCTACATTGACTTCCGGGCAGATGCCGATGGGCAGCACGGCATCTGTGGAGTCGGTGTTGTAGCAGTCGTGGTGGATGTTGGACTCGCTGAAGCCCATAAAGGGGTTGGCATCCACGACCTTGGCGGTCAGAGGCTTGGGCGGAAGGGCGGTCTCCGCCTTGCTGCCCAGCAGCCCGGTCAACAGGCTGTTGGTCTCCTCCGCATGAGCTGCAGGTGCAAGGCCGCAGGCCAGCAGGGTGAATGCAGATGCGCTGAGAAAGCTGCGTCGTGTCATTTTCATCGTGTCGATCCTCCAATTTTCCATTGATGCGTTGTCGATTCGTTATAAATTCAGGAGCACATTGGCTCGGAAGACGTTGTTCTTCGTTTCTACGGTCAGATCGCCGTTGTACTTGCGGACGGCGGTCTCGATGGAGACCAGCCCGATGCCGATCCCCTCGTGCTTGGTGGAGTGCAGGATGCCGCTCTGCTTTTTCAGCACACCGTCGTAGCGGTTCTCCACCACGATGCCCAGCATGGCAGGGCTGAGCATCCGGGCCATCACCCGGATCTGCCGCTGGTCCGGCGTCAGCTTCCGGCTGGCGTCGAGCGCATTTTCCAGCAGGTTGCCCAGGATCATGCACAGGTCGGCTTCCGGCATGGGCAGCAGAACGGGCAGCTCCAGCTTCCATTCGATGGGCACCCCCTTCTGCCGGGCCTCGTGGTCGTAGTGGCCCGCCAGCGCATCCACTGCGGGGTTGGCGCACAGGGTGGGGCGGGCCTCGCTGAGCTCGCTCTCGTACTGGCTGAGGTAGTGTTTCAGCTCGTCCAGCTGCCCGGCCTCGGTCAGGCCGGAGATGACGTGCAGGTGCTGGCGGAAATCATGCCGCAGGCTGCGGGTCTGCTCCATGTATTCCCGCAGCTCCATATAACGGCGGGATTCCACGCCCAGCAACTGGTTTTCCCGGTCCAGCTGGGTGTTCCGGGTGTACTCCTGCGCCACCCGGTACATCTCGTACAGCAGCAGGAAGATGCCCAGCAGCGAGATGGACACCGCCAGCACCGCAATGATCATGATCCGGTTGAGCAGGACGACCGACGGGTCCAGCGGGATGCAGAAGATGAGGAAGGCCGCATAGATGGCCGGCAGCGGCCACGCCGACTGCCAGAACGCTTCGCCGTGGTATTCCTGCAGGAGCCATGCGCTCCACCGGACGGCTGTGAAATGGAAGAGGACGCTCAGCACCGCCGAGAGCCCCAGCGCCAGCAGCGCCGTGGAGACCAGATTGGCCTCCTGCTGGTTGCCGGTCTCGGCGCGGGCGTTCAGCACCACGGCCATCAGCGAACAGACCGCCAGCATGACAGCGGAGACCGAAAACAGGAAGGCCGTCTGGCTGACGGTCACTCCCTCCGTCCGCCATCGCAGCAGCCAGAACGAGACGATGAGGATGGGGACCAGGAAAACGTTGCTGGGCAGTTCAAAGATCGTGCACAGCGCTGCACACCCAAGGCACAGCGCCGTGAGGGCACCGCCCGCGATCCAGCAGGTCGTTTTTGGGGCCTTCAGGTGGTCCCGCAGCGGGGCCAGGCAGAGATAGGCCCCCGGAAACAACAATGCAAATTCGAGAAAGTAGCGTCCGAACAACACAGCATCCACGGCGTTTTTCTCCTCTCAGAACTCCCGCTGCATGTGGCGGAATTGATATTGTGTGAATTGCGCAAACAGGCTGTTTTTATCCTTCAGGCGGACAGGCAGCCGGGCACCGTCCAGCATCTCGATGCAGTCGCCCTCGAACCGCAGCACCTTATCCATGTTCAGCAGCAGGCCCCGGTTGCAGACAAGAAAGTTCTCCTGCGTCTTCAGCTGCTGCTCCACCTGCGCAAAGGTGGCAGCGGCCCGGCACTCGCCGTCGTCGGTCACGATCCGGACGAAGTGGTTCTGGGATTCCGCATACAGGATCTTATTCAGCGGCAGCTGCACGGTCTGGCGGGCGATGCGCACCTCCAGCTCCGGCTCCTGGCGGCAGAGCACCCGCCGCAGTTCGGCGGTCAGCTGCCGGATCTTTTCCTCTTTATACGGCTTGAGCAGATAATCGAACGGATGCACCGGAAAGGCTTCCCACACGTATTCCGGCGACGAGGTCACAAAGACGATGAGGAGATGCGGGTCCTTTTCCCGCAGCTGCCGGGCCGTCCCGATGCCGTTCGTGCCCTCCATGCAGATATCCAGAAACACCACAGCATACGGCCCGGCGGCGGCTCTGTGCAAAAATGCGTCGCCGCTCTCGTACAGGTCGCAGACGACAGGATCCCCCCACGCCTGCCGCAGCAGCCTCTCCAGCTGCTGGGCTTCAAACTTCTGGTCTTCAACGATCGCGATCCGCAGCTCCATCGCTACGCTCCCCCCTTGCAACTTGATTGTACCACATTTTTCCGCCCCCTGCACCTGCCTTTCACGCGCGAAACACCCCCTTTCACGCAGAATTGCCCCATCTGCGCCGCCAAAGCGCGTCGAAAAGCACTGAATCTGTCTGGTCTGCCCGGTTTCTGCCGCCTTCTCCAGAATCTGCATTTTTTCATTCCTTTTTTACATTTTTTCAAAAAAGGATTGACAGCGTGAAACCGGCATGATAAGATAACATTTGATTTTGAGAGACAAAGCATGTCGGAGTCTTTTCAAAGCAATTTACCTGGGACCGCCCATCGGGGCTAAGGCCATACGGACAGCCGGGTCCACTGCCGACCGGCGGCATCGCCGCCATTATTGATCGAGTTAAGAGCTCGAATTTTATAAGTTGGTTCCTTTACAGCCATGAAATTGCGCACCCGCTGCGCAGACTTGTGAAACGGTCAATAAGAGTAGTAAAAGTGTAATTGCTATATAGACTCTCCTCATCCCGTCTTTTGGATCCTGCACACCGTCCGGTTCCGGCTCGCCGCCGGGGGCTTTGTGCGCACATTCAAACGCTTTTTGCAAAGCGCAGGTCTGCACCTTTGGGTGTTGGTCCTGCGCTTTTTTGTTTGTCAGGGGATCAGGGACGGAGGAAAAGAACATGAGTGAGAACCGTACACGGTTCCGGCTGGACCAGCGCCGGGCACCCATCTACGAAGCGCTGGAACAGTTCCGGCAGATGCGGGTGGTGCCCTTTGACGTGCCGGGCCACAAGCGCGGCCGGGGCAACCCGGAGCTGACCGCCTTTCTGGGCCAGCAGTGCGTGGGCGTGGATGTGAACAGCATGAAACCGCTGGACAACCTCTGCCACCCGGTATCGGTCATCCGGGAGGCCGAGGAGCTGGCCGCCGACGCCTTCGGCGCAGCACACGCTTTTCTGATGGTGGGCGGCACCACCAGCTCGGTGCAGAGCATGGTGCTGACCGTCTGCAAGCGGGGCGACGAGATCATTCTCCCCCGCAATGTCCACCGCAGTGTGCTGAACGCACTGGTGCTCTGCGGCGCAGTGCCGGTCTATGTCAATCCCGAAGTGGACAAGCGCCTCGGCATCTCGCTGGGCATGAAGCGGGAGCAGGTGGCAAAAGCCATCAAGGAGCACCCCAACGCCGTGGCCGTGCTGGTGAACAACCCCACCTATTACGGCATCTGCTCTGATTTGCGTGCCATCGTCAAGATGGCCCACGACGCCGGGATGCTCTGCCTCGCCGACGAGGCCCACGGCACCCACTTCTACTTCGGCGGCGGCAGTCTGCCCGTCTCCGCCATGGCGGCAGGCGCGGACATGGCGTCCGTCTCCATGCATAAGAGCGGCGGCAGCTTAACGCAGTCGAGTCTGCTGCTCATCGGCCCCAACGTCCACCCCGGCTATGTGCGCCAGATCATCAACCTGACCCAGACGACCTCCGGCAGCTACCTGCTCATGTCCAGCCTCGACATCTCCCGGCGGAACCTCGCGCTGCGGGGCCGGCAGGTGTTCCATCAGGTGGCTGACATGGCCGAGTATGCCCGCGAAGAGATCAACGCCGTGGGCGGCTACTACGCCTTCGGCAAGGAGCTGTGCAACGGCAACTCGGTCTTCG
>ERZ772861.1693-NODE-1693-length-17046-cov-2.917603_pt1 | contig 17046 bp, 4 predicted proteins | sample MGYA00512135_ERZ772861 | MGnify/ENA primary metagenome ERZ772861 (study PRJEB29015, sample SAMEA2737700) | human gut metagenome | biome: human gut; feature: human-associated habitat; material: faeces | place: China | collected 2012 ...
CTCCGGATCGCGGAAATCACGATTGACGACGCCTGCGAGACCTACTTTACGGACGATCGCGGCGCGGTCTACCGCAAGTTGGAGAACGGAATGTACGAGTTTGTCGCATATCCGTCCGGTTCTGCGGAAACGGGCTATACGGTTCTGGAAGGAACTGTGCGGATTGCCGACGAGGCATTCTCTACCAACGTGTTCCTGAAGGAAATCACGGTTGCAAGAACCGTCACCAACGTTGGCGCGGCGGCGTTCTACGGATGCTCCGCACTGGAAAAGATCAATTTCCTGTCGGTGGAGGCACCTGTGCTTGAGAGCAGATACTACACCAATTCCGCGGACGGTTGGACCTACAACAACTTTGTGGACTTCATTCCCGCGCAGGGCGAAAACCGGGTCAATCTGACCGTTACTGCTCCGAAGAACGCAGTCCGTTATGACAGCTACACATGGGATCGTTATATCGGCGAGGTTGCAAAGACCGACCGGATTTCGATGACCAACAGCACAGAGCTTCTGATCCGGATGATCGATGAACTCCCCGATACCATCACGCTTGCGGAGGTGGCACAGGTCGAGTACCTGAACCGCCTTTACAACGCAATGGATTCGGAACAGATTTCCTTTGTCACCAACAGCGAAAAGCTGAAGGCGGCGGTCAAGGTTGCGGAGCAATTGCGGCGCGACAACCCGACGGTTGATCCGGAAACTCCGAATCCCGAACCGTCCGATCCCGGAGATTCTTCCGAAACGGGAGATTCGACCGAAACAAAGAATCCTTCCGAAACAACGGGAGAGGGCGTTACCGGAGAGAACGGAAACTCCGAACAAAAAGATTCCGGTTTCAGCGTTGTATGGATTATCATTCCGATTGCGGCGGTGTCGGTTGCTGCAGTTGCGGTGATCCTTGTGCTCAAGAAGAAAAAAGGAGGAAACGCAGATGCGTAAACTCAATCTGATTCTGATCGTTCTTGCGTTTCTGTGCGTTGTTTTCTGCGCGGTATCCTGCAAGAAAAACAATCCGGGCGATACCGCCGAAGAGACCGAATCCTCCGTTCCGACGGACGAAAAACTGACAGTCATATTTGAATACCGCGACGGCAGCGACCCCGTGGTATTCCGGCTGGATGCCGGAGAGACGGTTTCGGAGCCTGAAGCTCCGAGCCGCCCCGGCTACAGCTTCGGCGGTTGGTTTGAGGATGAGGCGCTCTCGGTTGCCGCTTCCTTCGGGGCGGTCAGAGCCGACGTCACTTATTATGCCGCATGGGTTTCGCATACCGCGTGCCTTGTGCGGTTTGACAGCTGCGGCGGAAGCGCCGTGGCAAGCGCGGCAACCGAAAAGGGGACTGCGGTCACAGCTCCTGCCGACCCCACGCGGGAAGGCTATGACTTCGCGGGGTGGTATACCGACGTTGCGTGTACTGCTGCATTTTCCTTCTCCACGGAACTGAGCGAAAACATGACGCTTTATGCCGGTTGGAAGGTTGCGGAAGGATACGCGGAGGTGAGCGGCTATATTGACGGCAGTCTTGCCGCGACCGCCGTCGTTAAAAAAGGAGAAACCGTAAAGCCGCTTTCTCCGGACGGCGAATACAGCTACCTGTGGTATACCGACAGCGCGATGACCGCACCGTATGATTTTTCGGCGGCAGTGAACGAATCCGTCCGACTCTACGGCATTGCTTACAGCGCAGGTCTTGAGATCCGCGACGGAACGGTTATTTCCTATACCGGCGGAGCCAAGCACGTGATTGTGCCGGCAAAGTGGGACGGGGAAACCGTTACGGCAATCGGTGACAGCGCTTTCAAAGGAAACCTTACGGTGCAGACCGTCCGTCTGCCGGAAGAGATCGGGAGCGTCGGCGTATCGGCGTTTGCCGACTGCGCAAAGCTTGCAAAGATCAATCTTACCGCAGCCTGCGGGACGGTTGGCGCGTATGCCTTCAGCGGATGCGGACGTCTGGCGGAAGTCGGCAGCTTCGAATCGCTGACCGCAATCGGGGAGGGGACTTTCCTCGGTTGTGCGAGCCTGACGGAGGTCGATCTGTCGGCGGCGGTGCCAACGGTCGGAGCATATGCGTTTTCCGGCTGTAAGTCTCTGAAGACCGTTGCCCTCGGGGATCGGATTACCGCTATCGGCGAATATGCTTTCTCCGACTGCGCGGCGCTTACCGAATTCCATCTTCCCGCAAAGCTTGAATCGTTCGGCAACGGTGTGCTGATCGGATGCGCATCCACGCTGACCGTTACGGGAGGAAACGATACCTACCATACCATTGGCGGCAGTCTCTATTGCCGGACGGGAAGAAATGCGGAAAAACTGCTCAAATATCTCCCCGGCAGTCCGGATGAGACGACGCTGAGCCTGCCCAGCGGTGTGACCGCAATCGGCGCAAACGCCTTCTACGGAAACACCAACCTGACCACCGTCAACCTTGCCGGCTATTCTCTGGAAGCGGGATCTCTCGCGGGACTCCGGAGCGTGCGGGACCTGACGATCGACAGCCTGCCTGCTGCGCACCCGTATCTTGCGTACTATTTCGGAGCTGCCAACGGCTCGGCAAACGGGGCGACCGGAATTTTTGTTCCGTCCACTCTCGAAAAGGTTGTTTTCCGCACAGAACCGACCGCGCTTGCCGACTATGCGTTCTACGGTTGCACCGGGTTGAAGACCGTGGAGGGAATCTCCAAAATCCGTTCCATCGGGGCGTATGCGTTCGCATATACCGCACTGGAAACGCTGAAACTGCCTGCCGGCGTTACGGCGATCGGCGAAGGCGCGTTCAGCCGTTGCGAAAAGCTTTCGGCATTTGAAACGGAAGCGGGTAACCCGTCGTATTCCGTTTATGACGGATGCCTTTACAGCAAGAGTTACGCCGAACTTCTGATTGTACCGAGACAGAAGGAGACCATTGAATTCCATTCGGGTGTCCGTAAGATTGCGGCGGGCGCATTCTTCAAGAGTTGCGTCGGAAACGTGGTCGTTCCGGACAGCGTGACGGAAATCGCGGCGTCCGCGTTTGCGAACGCAGACAGTCTGGAATCGCTTACCGTGCCTTTCATCGGCGGTTCTGCAACGGAAAACACCTATATGCTCTATATTTTCGGGGGTACTATCATTGAGACGGAGACGGACGGTGAGACCGAATACCGCGTCAGCAACTCCGGTGCGGGTCCTGCATCCCTCCGAAAGCTGACCGTCACCGGTGCTGTCACGGCAATTCCGGATTTTGCATTTGCATATCTGGAGAATGTGGAGGAGTTTGTCCTCACCGGAGATGTGGAAAGCATCGGAATGTACGGCTTTTATAACACGGGTCTGAAGGAGGTTGTGATTCCTTCCACCGTGAAAAAGGTCGGTAGTTATGCGTTTGCCTCCATGGACGCGCTGGAATCGGTTACGGTTTCGGGCAGCGTCGGCGCCGGACTCGGAACTGCCGCTTTCTATGAAAACAGAAACCTGAAGGTGCTCCGCTTTGAGGAAGGCGTCACGGTCATTCCGAACGCGGTGTGCTATCCGTATTCGTCGTATGATCGGACTACGGGCAACACGACCTATTCCTCTGCGCTGGAGGAGCTGTATCTGCCTTCCACACTGGTAAAGATCGGTGATCTTGCGTTTGCTTATGCGGGAACCGTTACTTCCGGTGCGAACAGCACCCGGTTTACGGATCTGAAGTTCGTGATGACTCCCGGAAACGCACTGACCGAAATCGGGAAGAATGCCTTCTATATGTCGGCAATCAAGACGATGAATCTGCCTGCGTCTCTGCGGACGCTCGGAGAACTCTGCTTTGCAAACTGCCGCCAGCTTACAAGCGTCACATTCGGAAATAAAACCGAAGGCTCTGCACTGGCGCAGATCGGAGGGGCTTGCTTCATCGGATGTACGGCATTGAACCGCGTTACGATTTACAGAAATGTGACAAATGCCGCCGATGTTCCGACGCTTGTGCAGTATCAGCCCTCCGAGGATCAGGTTTCGTACAACGTGTTTGAAGGCATTGAAGTGCCGGCAATCTATGTGTACGGCGCATCCTTCTATCGGCAGGCACCTTACTGGGACAGCTACGACAAGCAGATTTACGAAATCAACAATTGAGTTCCCACAAGCAGGGGAGACGGCAAAAACGTTGTCTTCCCTCAGACGAAAGACGAAAAGCGTTCATGCCGAGGCGTGGGCGCTTTTCCTGTTCTGTGGGAAATGTGAATGCAAGATTTTTCTCGTGCCGATTCAAAAAGCCAGGAAAAGCACACCGAAACGATGGACGGAAGACCGTTTTTATGACGCTTATTTGCAATTTTTATATAGGTTCTCTTGCGAATGGAATTTAAGTGTTGATGAAAAAACGGGACTGTGACGGCTTTTTGTTGTGATTGTGACAAATAAACCCGGGTTATGATGCGCAACATTTATCCACAACGGATAAAATGAAATTTTTTTTAAAAAGATCTTGCAATTTCGGCGCTTCTCTGCTATACTATATGCATCCTTTTATATAATAAAGATGAGGAGGAAGCCTTATGAAAACACACAAAAGAAAATTGTTCGTAGTATTGCTTGCAATTTTCTGTCTCTCCCTGATTCTTCTGCCCGCATGCGGCAAGAAGAAGCAACCGGGCGATCCGACACAGACCGATGACGGTAAGGCGGATTACGGGATAGACAACGTCTACTATGCAAAGGATGACGGAAAAGAATACCTGTTCACCATTACAGGGGATTCCTTCCTGCTCTCCGGATTCAACGGGGAGCAGACCGGTAAGTTTGTTTATGCAGACGGCGAGCTGACGCTCACGTTCAAGGAGGGGGACGACACACAGGCGTCCGCTACTCTGGAGGACGGCGTGCTGAAGCTGACCTATAACGGCGGAACTTACCGTCTGGTGCTGAGAACTTACTACACCGTCAGCTTTGACGTGGACGGCGGAAGCGCGGTCGAGTCGCAGAAGGTTCTCAACGGCGATACTGCCGCAAAGCCGGCGGATTCGTCCAAGGACGGGTATGCGTTTATCGGATGGTATACCGATAAAGAGTACAAAAACGCGTTCGCTTTCGACACCACGGTCATCAGCGGAGATACAACGGTGTATGCGCGCTTTGAGGAGCACGCGGCAGGAAAGCCGGAGTATCAGGTTTCCTTCGCCTGCGACGGTGCTGTTTACGACCCGATCCGCACGGTCAACGGAGTTGCTTATCGGCTTCCCACTCCCGTGAAGGAAGGGGCGGAGTTTGCAGGCTGGTGGGTCAGTGACTATCAGTCCGGCGACAAACTGACCTATCAGTACACCGGTCAGAAGCTGACCGAGGATACGATTCTGTTTGCGGTATTCAAGACCTCCGGCGTTCCGAACGTTTCCGTTGATGCGGAAAAGATCAGCTGGAACGCACTTGGTCCTACGGCAAGCTACCGCGTCACCGTCAAGATGGGTGACAAGGTGCTGGAGGACAAGAACGTCGGTGCAAACGAATTCAAGTTTGATTTTTCCAATCGGGCGGCGGGCGAGTATACCGTTACCGTGTCCTGTGACGGAAAATCCGCTACCGCATACTATAAGAATAAGGCGTTGGATCGTGTGTCCAACTTCCGCGTGGTATCTGGAAGCGTTCTGGTGTTTGACCCTGTGGCGAATGCTCAGAACTACCTGATCACGGTCAGATGTGCGAATGCAGACCATACGCACGTCGCGGTCAACAACGGAAATTCCACCAACTATGTTTTTGCAAACTGCGATATGCCGGCGGACGGTATCGTGTTCGTTGTGATGGCGAAGGCAGATGGGTATATGGAGTCTGTTGCTTCCTATACATACTACCTTGGTCTGGATGCGGTAACGGGCGTTACGGTTGACAACGGAAACATTACATGGTATCCGGTGGAAAATGCCACTGCCTACTATGTGGAGATTTCCAAAGGCGGTTCGATCCTGAAAAACGCGTATGTGACCAGCGGAACTTCCTACAGCATTGCGGATCTGGATGCGGGTGTGCTTTCCGTGAAGGTGACTCCGGTCAGTGCCGGCTATTACAGCGCGCCTGCCGAAGCAGTCGGCTTTACCAAGACCACGCTGGCACGTCCGGACGGCATTGCCGCTACGGGAAATGTGATCCGTTGGAACAAGGTTGAGGGCGCAACCGGTTATAAGGTGAGCGTCAACGGCACGGTTTATGACGTGACCGACGCAACCTTTACCATTACCGAAGAGATGATGAGCGCCGGAACCCTCGTGTATTCGGTATCCGTGCAGGCGGTAGCTGCCGATGTAGCAAACAACTCTCCGTATTCCGAGACCGCTTCGGTCAATTACGCCGGCATGGGCGATGTCGTGTATGAAAACGGTGTTCTCCGTTGGACTCCGGTCATTACGGCAAGCAGATACAGCGTAAAAATCGGAACAAAGACCTACACGGTGGACGGGAAGAACAACACGTTCAAAGTGACCTTCCTGGAAGCCGGCACAACGGACATTTCCGTTTCCTTCATCAATGAAAACGGGGATGAATCCGCGCGCAAGACCATTACGGTAGACGTTTATGGTATTGAATTCGACGTCAGCGGCGGCGCGGCGGTCAAGACGGTCTACGTGGCATTCGGCGACGGGATCAGCCTGCCGGAAACCAGCCGCGACGGCTATGATTTCGCGGGATGGTTCACCTCTCCTGCGGGGCTTTCCGGCGGAAAGAGATATGACAATGTCCGTTTTGAGGGCAACAGCGACACCGTGCTCTATGCCGGCTGGTCCGCAAAGAAATACAGCGTCACCCTGACTCCCGGTGAGGGCGGAACTGTGGATTCCGAGACGGCGTCGGTCACTTACGGTCTGTACAACAAACTGCCTGTTGCCGTGAACTCCGACCCCACAAAGCTCTTCATCGGTTGGTTCTCCGAGCCGAACGGCGTTGGCATCCGTTATACCGATGAGAACGGCGACGCGCTGATTCGTTGGAATCTGCCTTCCGAAACCACACTGTATGCGTATTTCGCGGAGACTCTGAAGTTCACCTCCATTGATAACGGAACTGCATATGCGGTGTCGCAGGGCGATTACGGTATCGGATCGCTGACCACAATCACCATTCCGACCTCTTATAAGGGACTTCCCGTTACCACGGTGGAAGCTTCCGCGTTTGTTTCCTGCAACACGTTGCGGGAAATCCGGATTCCGAATACCATCAAGTTGATTGAGATCGGCTCGGGGGGTATCAACGGCGTCGGTTCTGCGTTCCAGAGTTGTAACAACCTGCGGGCGATCACCATTTATCCGGTGGAGGGCGCAAAGGACATTCGCTATCATTCGGTAGACGGCGTTCTTTACTACGACAACGAGTTCACCGGTATGGAAATCAAGGCATATCCGTACGCAAAGACGGGCGCTTTGGAGATCGAAGAGGGTACGACGATCATTCCGACGGGTGCGTTCAAGTACGCGAAGTTCACCGAAGTGCTTGTACCGCACACCGTGACGGAGATTCACGCAAACGCGTTCCAGAGCTGCTCCAACCTGACGAAGATCACGTTCCTTGTTGCGCCCGAAGGTGTTGCGGAAGTTCCGCTGACCGTCAAGGACAAGGCGATTTATTCCTGCTCCAAGCTGGAATCGGTCACCCTTCCCGCACGGCTGACCTCGTTTGGCGTCAATACCATTTACAGCTGTTCCGCACTGTCCTCCATTGACGTTGCCGGAACAGGCGGAAATTACACCGCAAAGGGCGAGGCAGGCCGTAAGGTGCTTTGCAATGCGGCAGGTGACACCATCATCTTCTGCCCGAAGGGAATGTCCGGCGAGTTCACTGTGCCGAACGGCATTACAACCATTGCCGCGAATGCTTTCCAAGGTTGCAACAAGCTGAGCAAGGTGACGATTCCCGGCTTTGTGACCGAGATTCAGAAGGAAGCGTTCAAGTCCTGCTCCGGTCTGGAAGAAATTGACCTGACAGAAGAGGGCTACGCACTTACCATCCGCGAGAGCGCTTTCTACAGCTGCTCCGGTCTGACCTCCGTGACGCTTCCGAAGCGTCTGGTTAAGATGGAAGCCAACGCGTTTGGCTACACTTCCAAACTGACAAGCGTTATCGTCAACTCTGCGGGTGTTGCCGCAGGCGAGGACGGCAAGAGAACCGTTGATTTTGCAACCAACGCGTTCGGCAGTATTCCGGCCTCTTCCACCGCAACGACAAACTTCTACGTGACGTATGTGGAACTGGGTGCGGATGTTCCCGAATTTGAGATCACCGGCGTGTTCGGTCAGAAGATCGAAAGCGTGAAGGTTGACGAGAAAAACCAGAACTACACCGCAATCGACGGCGTGCTCTTTGATAAGGCGGTAACCAAGGTTGTCTACTATCCGACCGACCGTATCGGCGATTATACGCTGCCCGAAACGATTACCGAAATCGGCGACCGTGTGTTCCAGGGTAAGACCGGTCTGACCGGTATCACCATCGGCAAGAATGTCAAGTCCATCGGCGTCGGCGCATTCAAGAGCTGCAGCAAGCTGGTGTACGTCCGGTTCGCGGACAGCACCGAGAAGCATCGCGGATGACGCATTCAACGGCTGCTCCGTCATGGAGGAAATTCAGCTTCCCGCACGTCTTACGGACATCGGAGCGAACGCATTCGCATCCTGCCGCAAGCTTTCCAGCCTGACCATTCCGGAAGGCGTGACCCACATCGGTTCCGGCGCGTTTGCAACCTGCTCCGTGCTGACCGAGATTTCTCTTCCGAAGTCGCTCAAGACGATGGATCTGAACGAGAAGGGCGAGTTTTCGATGTTCTCTGCCTGCCCGAAGCTCGAAAAGATTACGGTTGCAAGCGACAGCACCAATTTTGCTGCCATTGACAACGTCCTGTATCAGAGAACCGATAAGCCGGTTCTTGACGCAGACGGAAACAAGGTGCTTGACGCAGAAGGGAAGGAAACAACGGAGAACGTCATTTCCACTCTGCTCTTCTGCCCGCAGAGAAAAGCGGGAAGCACCACGGTGACGGTTCCCGACACGGTGACGAACGTTGCCGCAAACGCATTCTTCTATAACCAGGTGGTAACCGAGATCCGGTTCGGTACACTGAAAAAGGGCGATACGCTTACCGTTGGTAACCAGGCGTTCGGCAGCTGTGCCGTGCTTGCGAAGATCGCTCTGCCGGAAGGCCTCGACGAAATCCCCGCTTCCATGTTCTTCCTGTGCCAGACGCTTGAGGAGATTGTCATTCCGAGCACGGTGAAGTCCATCGGAAATCAGGCGTTCTACGGCTGCTCCAAACTGGAGACTCTGACCTTCTCCGCTACGCCGGAGGGACAGACCCCCGTGGAGTTGGTCATTCTGGATGCGCCTTCCGGAAGCTCCAATTATACCAAGTCCCCCTTCTACGGCTGCACAAGCCTGAAGCATGTTGTTCTTCCCGAGCGTCTGACCGTAATCGGCAGATTTGCATTTGGCGGATTGGTATCCGGTATGTACGGTGAGACCTATGTGACGGCAATCGAGAGCATTTCGCTACCTTCTACGCTGAAAGAGATTCATGAATATGCGTTCCAGAATGCGAGAAATCTCAAATCCGTAACCTTTGCTCCCGGCACGACCTTTGCGGACGCCTGCGACGGCAAGACCTTCTCGATCGGGACGATGGCTTTCTATTACTGCAATTCTCTGACTTCGATTGTGCTTCCGACCTCGGCAGATCCGGAAATGACTTACAGCATCGGTAACAACGCATTCGCTTGGTCGGGTCTGACGGAAATTGTCATTCCGAAGGCGGTCGGCATGCTCGGCGACAACGTATTCAACCGCTGCACGTCGCTTGCAACGGTTACCTTCGAAGCGGGCGCAAACCCGAAATGCGGAACGAGCCTGTTCTCTTACACCGCTATTTCCGGCGTGACGTTGCCGGAAGGGTTGGATACGATCAGCAACTGTATGTTCCAGGGGTGCGGCAATCTGACCTCTGTGACGATTCCCACAACGGTCAAAACCATCGGACTGAGCGCTTTTGACAGCTGCAAGAGCCTTGCTAAGATCACCTTTGCCACCTACGAAAAGGACGGCAAGTACTATTCGAATGTCAACAGCATCGGAAACAATGCGTTCTCCAAGACCGCCGTTACAAGCTTTACTTTCCCGACATTGGAAGGCACGAATACGCTGAAGATCGGCGATTCCATTTTCAGTTCCTGCATGAAACTGCAGACGGTCGGACTTTCCAAGTCCGTTGCCGAGATCGGCAACGCGTTTGCGAACTGCTACAGCATCAGCAACTTCACGGTAGAAGAAGGGAACATGAACTTCTCCTCCCGGCCCGGCAGCCCGATTCTTTACAACTTAAACGGCACTGCCTATAAGTACATCTGCGGACAGCTTCCTGCCGGCGAGTACGTGATTCCCGAAGGTGTCACTTCCATCGGAGACAACGTGTTCAAGGGGCAGCTCGGAATCACCAAGATCGTGATCCCGCGCTCGATGCAGACCATCGGGGACAATGCGTTTGAAGGCTGTGTGCTTCTGGAGACTGTGATCTTCGAGCACTCTACCGACAGACCCAGCCAGCTGACGCAGGCGGATTCGTACGGAGCAAACCTGTTCAAGGGTTGCTCGGCTTTGAAGTATGTGACGCTTCCGGCGAACATTACGGTGATCCCGAACCAAATGTTCTATCAATGCTCGTCGCTGGAAACGATTGTGATTCCTTACGGCGTTACAAGCATCGGTCAGGACGCGTTCGGCTACACGTCTCTCAGAAGCGTGTCGATTCCCGCAACGGTTCAGACGATCGGAAACTATGCGTTTGAAGCCAGAAAAGACGAAGGGAAGCTTGCTTCCGTGACCTTTGAGAAAGAAGCGGACGGTTCTACGGCGCTCAAGACCATCGGCAACGTTGCGTTCAAGTATCAGTGCTTCCCGACGATTGAGATTCCGAAGTCCGTGACTTCCATCGGAAACAATTCGTTCTCTTACAACCCCGCGCTTGTCTCCTTCACGTTCGAAGCGGGGACGCAGATCAAGTCCTTCGGTACTTCTCTGATCGCAAACTGCCCGCTGATCGAAACCTTTACCGTTCCGAAGAGCGTTACCACGCTCGGCAACAGCGATTTTGAGAACTGCACCTCTCTGAAGTCGGTTATCTTTGAGGAAGGTTCTGCGCTGACTTCGGTCGGCTCTTCCACCTTCAAGGCATCCGGCATTGTGAGCATTACCTTCCCGGAGGGTGTGACCACCTTTACCACGGTGAAATCGCCGAAAGTAACCACTTCCAATACCCTGTTCCAGGATTGCGTCAATCTGACGAGCGTGACCTTCGGCTCTAAGACCACCTTCCTTGCAAAGCAGATGTTCAAGGGTTGCACGGCATTGGAAACCATCAACATTCCGGATACCGTAACCATGATCGGTGCAGAGTGCTTCAAGGGCTGCACTGCACTTAAGACTGTCAACTTCGGCGAGAATTCGCAGGTGAGCAAGATCGGAGAAAGCTGCTTTGCCGAGAGCGGACTGGAATCGATTGTCCTGCCCGCAAGCTTCACAAAGTTCGGCTATGGTTCGTCCTATTCCACCAATGTAAGCTCCAGCGGAAAGCAGTTCCTCGACTGCAAGAGCCTGAAGAGCGTAGAGTTCAAGGGCAAGCTGGAAGTGATCTGCGGATACGTTTTCCAAGGCTGCGAGGCGCTGGAAACCATCGACATCCCTGCATCGGTAACGACTATCGGTAACTATTCCTTTGATGGATGCACGGCGCTGAACTCGGTGACGATCAACTCCTCCGGAGCGCTTGTCATTGGATCTTATGCATTCCGTAACACTGCAATTGCGTCGGTGACCATCCCGAAGGGAACCACCAAGATTGACAGCAATGCATTCAACGGATGCGCGAACCTGACGACCGTTGACTTCGCAGCCGGAACTGCAACGCTGACGCTCGGTACGGGCGTGTTTGAAAGCTGCACGGCTCTGACTTCCATTGCGCTTCCGGATCGCGTCAAAGCGCTTCCGAACTATGCTTTCCGCTATGACAGCGCACTGGAGAACATTACGTTCAACAAGGTTACCTCGATCGGCAACGGTGCTTTCAACGAGACCAAAGCGCTCAAATCCGTGACGCTGCCCGCAACGCTTACCAAAATCGGTTCGGACGCGTTCCTCAACGCCGGATTGGAGAGCATTACCATTCCGAAGGCAACGACCTCCATTGCCGAAAATGTCTTTGCCGGATGCGGCAGCCTCGCCACCTTCAATGTGGAGGCAGGCAACACCAAGTACGGCGTTAACATCGGCGCTTTGGTAGAGATTTCCGGCGGCGTTTCTAAGATCATCGCGCTTCCCTGCGGTCTCAAGGGCGTTCTGACTGTTCCGGAAGGAACGGTTCTCGGCGGATATGCGCTGAACGGCATGAGCGGCATTACGCAGGTCATTCTTCCGGAAGGCACGACAAAGATCGAGGCGAATGCGTTCCGCTTCTCCAAGGTTACGTCGGTTGTCATTCCTTCGACGGTGACCGAAATCGGCAACTATGCGTTCGCTGACTCTTCCATTACGTCCATTGTCATTCCCGCTTCGGTTAAGACGATTGGCAACTATGCATTCTGCGACAGTGAAAACCTTGCTTCCATTACCTTTGAGGATGGTTCTCAACTGGTGGAGCTCGGAACGCACGTGTTTGAGGGGACGGCAATTCAGTCCATTGAACTCCCTGTCGGCATCGTAAGACTCGGAAGCACGGATTATATTGCGTCGTACACCTTCAAAGACTGCAAACAGCTCTCCTCGGTTACCTTCCTTGGCGAGTTGGTGGCAATCAACCCCAGCGCATTTAAAGGTTGCACGGCACTGAAGCGCTTCACCATTCCCGAAACGGTAACCGTACTCGGATCTGATGCGTTTGAGGAATCCGGGCTCGAAACCATCGAGATTCCGGCAGGACTGAAGTCCCTCTATGTGTCCTCTTCCACTATAACGGGAAGCGGCTATACGTTCCGGAACTGCAAGTCGCTGAAAACCGTTATCCTGCATGAGGGTCTGGAGTGCATCAACAGTTACTCCTTCTTTGGATGCGACGCGTTGGAGACCATCGTGATTCCTTCGACGGTAACGGAGATCGGAGCCTGCGCATTCCAGGATTGCGTCAATCTGAAAGCGGTCATCTTTGAGGGAACAAGCCAGCTTGTGAAGATCGGCAATCAGGCATTCAAGAACACCGGTCTGGAATCCGTTGTGATGCCGGATTCGGTCAAGACGCTTGGAACTGAGGTGTTCGCCGACTGCGCACAGCTCAAATCCGTGAAACTTTCCGAATCTTTGGCGGAAATTCCGAGCAAAACCTTTATCAACTGCGTTGCGCTGGAAGGCATTGCATTCCCCGCATCGGTTACCTCGCTCGGCTCGTCTGCGTTCGAGAACAGCGGCATTAAATCGCTGACGGTGACTGCAAAGTTGGTGAAGTTCAGTTCCTCTCCGTTCAAGAACTGCAAGAGACTTGAGACGGTTGTCTTTGAAGAGGGTTGCGAAACGGTTACCGGCTCGATGTTCAGCGGTTGCGAGAACCTCAAGTCCGTGAAGCTTGCTTCCACCATCACGACGATCACTTCGAGCGCCTTTGCAAACTGCACGTCTCTCAAAGAGATTATCATCCCGATGGCAGTGTCTTCCGTCGGTATGAGCACCTTTGACGGTTGGACGGCAGATCAGACCATTAAGTTCATGTGCTCCGAGAGCGATTCGACCGTCTTTACCATCTCATGGAAAAACGGTTGCGAAGCGACAATTGTGTGGGACTACACCCCCTCGACGGAGGCATAATCCGTAAGGAATCGACCTGAAAACAGTTTTATCATTGACCCGCCCCGGAGTCGGATTTTCGACTCCGGGGCATTTCTGAAATGAAAAATGCAAGCTGCTTTCCGTCAGTTTGCTTCCCTTTTTGGCATTATTGTCTGTTTTGCGCGGTTTTTTGCAAAATTATTTACACTTTTATGCAAGATTACTCTTTACAAAACGGCAAGAAAATGATATAATTTATCTATTCATAATATAAGGAGGACTTTAAGATGCGTAAGAACGTAAGTCAGAACGAAACGCCGCAGGATTTGCTGAAGAATTACAAATCCCGTCTTGCAAAAGAAGGATGGCTGAAAGCTGCTCTTTGCGGTATGTCTGTTGGGTTCAGTGCCGATATTCTCTGCGCAACTGCTTTCTGGGTTTTCGGCATCAAGCTGTTCTGGATCTGCATTCTTGTCTTTGCGGCGGTAACCGCAATCGCAACGCCGCTGTTCTATTTCTGCAGATTCAAAAACTCCCGCCGTCAGGTCGCTTCCCGCGTCGATATGCTCGGGTTGGAGGAGAGAATCCTGACCATGACGCAGTTTGAAAATGACGATTCCTATATCGCGCGCCGCCAGAGAGAAGACGCGATAAACGCGCTCAAGAGCGTCAATTCGTCCTTCATCAAGATCGCTGTTTCCGCTTCGATGGTGGTGGCTTGCTGTGTGACGCTGGTGCTCGGCGTTGGCGCAACCACGGTGTCCGCCGTGGCGGATAAATCCCTTATGGATCTGATCCGCGAGAAGCAGGAGGAAAAGGATGCGATCGAGAATACCTTCCACCTGACCTACGGCGTCAAAGACAGCGTGGGCGGCAGAGTGGACGGCGAGTTGGAACAGACCGTTAAGGGCGGAGAAGCCGGAAAGACCGTGCAGGCGGTTGCCGAGGATGGATACGTTTTCATTGGCTGGACTGACGGTTATGTGGACGCCACCCGCACGGACGCGGATGTGAAGAAGGATCTAACCGTAAATGCCGTGTTCGTGGAGATCGAAGACAACGAGGAAGATGACGAGACGGTCGAGGAAAAAGGCGAAGGCGAGCAGGGCAACGGCAGTAACAGCGACGGCCAGCCGCAACCCGGAGATCCCAGCGACGGTTCCGACAGCAGCAACGAAGCCGGCGACGGTGCAGGAGCAGGTGCTGACGCAGCTTCCAATCAGGTGATTGACGGCTCGACCTATTACGGGGACGAATACAGCGGCAGTCTTTCCGACGCGCAGGATTCCATGAACTCCGACAGCAATCTGTCCGGAGACGAGAAGGGCGTCATCGGCGACTATTTCCACAATATCCAGAAATAATTCAGGTAAATCAGCTTTTCGAACCGGGAACACGTTTCCCGGTTCGGCAATTCATAGAAAACAAGAAAGAGAAACAAAAAAATGGTTACAGAAGAGAGCATCAAGCAGTTCAGCGAACAGTGCAGTCGTATTTTTGAGGAAACCGGCAAGGATATGATCGGTCAGTCTGAGGTTGTCGAGGACACCATCATTGCGCTGATCGCCGGAGGAAACGTGTTGTTGGAGGGCGTGCCCGGCGTCGGAAAGACGCGTCTGGTGAGAACGCTCAGCCGCGTTTTCAATCTTCCGTTCTCCCGGATTCAGTTTACCCCTGACCTGATGCCTGCCGACGTGACGGGTACCAACATCATCACCAAGGATGAGAAGGGAAACTCTGCTTTCCGCTTTGAGCCCGGTCCGATTTTCGCAAACCTGATTCTGGCGGACGAAATCAACCGTGCAACGCCGAAGACCCAGTCCGCTCTGCTGGAAGCCATGCAGGAGCACACCGTTACGGTCATGGGCGTTTCCAGAAAGATGAACGAGCCGTTCTTCGTTCTGGCAACACAGAACCCGGTTGAGCAGGACGGTACTTATCCGTTGCCGGAAGCGCAGATGGACCGTTTCATGTTCAAACTGGTGGTGAACAACCCGTCCCTGGAAGAACTGAAGGGGATTGTAACCATGACGCAGAAGACGATGGGTGAGGTTGCAAACGAGGCGTGCAACGCAGAGCAGCTTCTGCAGATGCGGGAGACCGCAAATCAGATTCCCGTAGCGGACGAAGTGCTGAATTTTGCAATGACGCTGATTTCCGCAACGCATCCGGACAGTGAATGCGCATCCGAGGCGGCGAAGAAGTACGTACGTCTCGGTTCTTCTCCGCGTGGAGGTCAGGCGCTGATTTCGGCGGCGAAAGTCAGAGCGCTGATGAACGGCAGATTCAACGTTTCTTATGCCGATGTCGCTGCTTTGGCATATCCGGTGCTCCGTCACCGTATGAAGATGAACTTTGAAGCGATTGCGGAACGGGTTTCGCCGGATACGGTCATCGGCATGATCCTTGCCGAAGTGGCAAAGAAGTGCAATGTCCGTCTCGGAAACGAAGGTTCGAACGTAAATTCCGCAGGAGCGAATAAGAAAAACAAATGAAAGATTCTTACTTAAACGACGAGTTCTTCAGTCGGTTGGAGAGCCTTGCGTTTAATCTGCGCAAGGATCTCGGCGGATTCTTCGGCGGCAAACATCTGGTCAGCACCTACGGGCAAACCGTAGAGTTTGCGGATTACAGAGAGTATATGCTGGGCGATGATATCCGCCGGATCGACTGGAATCTGTACAGCCGTTTTGAGAAATACTTTATCAAGCTTTTTACGGACGAGCGGCAGATGCACGTGCAGATTTATCTGGACTGCTCCGGCTCTATGGGAAAAGTGAACCCCAAGAAAGGCGCATATGCGATCGGCGTTGCCGCGGCGATTGGCTACCTTGCCATTCATAACATGGACAAGGTGTCCTATTACCTGATCAAGGGGGATAAGGCGGAAAACCCGTTCGGTACCATTGTGGGGAAGAATGCGTTCTTCCGGGCGATGAATACGTTGGATCAGACGGAATTTGTGGACGAGGCTGAGATTTCTCCCGCCATTATCAGTACGCCGAATATGGGAACGGGAGACGGTCTTGCCGTGATTATCTCCGATTTCTATTCCGACAGCGACTGGAAAAAAGGCGTGGATTATCTGGTGTATAAGAAAAAGCAGGTGCTTTTGGTTCAGATACACTCCCCGGACGAATTGGATCCGTCTTATACCGACCGGATCAACCTGATTGATTCGGAGTCCACCGATATGGCGGACGCAAGAAACATGAAAATCAGGATCAATAAATCCATGCAGCAGGCATTTAAAGAGGCAGTAGCGGCTTTCTTTGACGATATTCAGGACTTTTGCAAGCGGAGAG
>ERZ772861.1694-NODE-1694-length-17036-cov-4.732466_pt1 | contig 17036 bp, 18 predicted proteins | sample MGYA00512135_ERZ772861 | MGnify/ENA primary metagenome ERZ772861 (study PRJEB29015, sample SAMEA2737700) | human gut metagenome | biome: human gut; feature: human-associated habitat; material: faeces | place: China | collected 2012 ...
CCTGCCCTCTCCTGCTTGGAGAGGGTGCCGCCGCAGCGGCGGGTGTGGAGGGGACACCTACAATATGAGACCGGGCCCGGCTTTGGTCGATAGGGGTCCCCTCCACATCCGGCCTGCGGGCCACCTTCTCCAGGCAGGAGAAGGCATGGGGCTGCATTTTCTTGGCACTCAGACAAAATGATGTTTTTGAAAAAGGAGAGATACACACCATGTACTACAAAAACGCGCGAATCTATTGTTCCGACTTTCGTTTCCACCAGGGTGCTTTCCAGGTAGAAAACGGTGTCTTCGGGGAAGTTTTGCCTCAGAATGTTCCCGATGAGGCAGTGGATCTGGGTGGGGCCACGGTGATTCCCGGTTTGGTGGAGGTCCACAGCCATGGCGCATTGGATGCGGACTTTTCCGACGGGGACTATGACGGCCTTGTGAAAATGGCCCGGTTCTATGCCTCCCAGGGCATTACCTCCTTCGCCCCCGCCTCTATGACCCTGCCCTATGACGTTCTGGCTAAGGCCTACGGAAACGCCGCCCGGCTAAAGGCGAATCCTGTAGCCGGGGCCAGCGTGCTGCGGGGCATCAACATGGAGGGGCCCTACTTCTCCTACAAAAAGCGGGGAGCCCAGAACCCCGCCTATCTGAAGGACCCGGATTTTGAGGGCTTTCAGAAGCTGTGGGAGGACTGCGGCGGCCTGATCAAAATCGTGGATCTGGCTCCGGAGCTGCCTGGGGCGGTGGAGTTCACCGCCAGGGCCAAGGAGCTGGCTACCGTGTCCGTGGCCCACACGGACTGCACCTACGACCAGGCCAAGGCCGTATTTGATGCCGGCGCCACCCATCTGACCCATATGTTCAACGCCATGCCCGGCATTCATCACCGGAACCCCGGCGTGATCCCCGCTGCGGCGGAAAACCCCAGGGTCCGGGCAGAGCTGATCTGCGATGGCATCCACGTCCACCCGGCAGCGGCCCGGCTGGTTTTTGCCGCCTTTGGGGCGGAGCGGATGATCCTCATTTCCGACTCCGGCCGCTGTGCCGGTTTGCCGGAGGGCTCCCATGTGATCCAGGGCGGCCTGGACTGCTGGCTGAAGGGCGGCGTGGCAAGGCTTGCCGACGACACCATCGCCAGCTCCGCCACAAACCTGTGGCACTGCCTCCAGAACGTCCTCTCCTGGGGCATCCCCGAGGAAACCGCCATCCGTGCCGCCAGCTACAACCCCGCCCAGGCCATCGGAGCGGACAAGAAGGTCGGCTCCATTGAAACCGGCAAGCGGGCAGACTTTGTGGTGTGCAGCAAGGATTATACGGAGAAGACCGTATATATCGGCGGGGTGAAGGTGTAAATCTTTCTTCCCTCATCCGTCCCGGGCTGCGCCCGGTCCACCTTCCCCGGAGGGGAAGGCTTGGGTGTACAGAATATCCCCGTGTTCCTGTTGTCCGGAACACGGGGATCCTCTTATTTCTGATTTTTCAGCCGCAGCCGATGCAGCACCTCATGAACCAGGAGCCCGAAGCACACACCGGAGGTATCGATCCAGACGTCGATGAGGCTGGAGCCCCGGGCTTCGGCGAAAATCTGGATGGTCTCGTCTACGCAGGCGGCGAAAAGGCCGCAGAGCAGGGGCATGGTAAAGCGGTGGATGCCCTTCTGGCCCTGGGCGGTGAAAATGCCTCCCAGGAAGAAGCCCAGCGCCGTATATTCCGAGAAGTGGGCCAGCTTGCGCAGGACATACTCCCCTGCCGAGCCGAATACGGCAAAGAGCTTACCGATATACTGCATCAGGCCGCCGCTGAGTTCTCCGCTGATCTCCCCAGGGAGCATGGAATTGCCCCAGATGAATACCAGCATGGCCACTACCAGGGCGCAGTAGACCCCCATTCGGTGGTTCGTATTTTTCAATCAGATCACTCCAAGATGTTCCAGCAGGATTTTGACCCCCAACAGGATCAGGATCACACCGCCCATGAACTCGGCCTTCTTCTCGTACCGGCTGCCGAAGACATTGCCCACCCGGACACCGATCGCGGAGAGGACGAAGGTGGTGACACCAATCAGCAGCACCGCCAGGAAAATATTGCTGACCCCGGCCATGGCCAGGGAGATGCCCACGGCCAGAGCGTCGATGGAGGTAGCCACTGCCATGAGGAACATGGTCTTCACGGACAGGTCCGCGTCGGTGGTCTCCTCTTCCCCGTTCAGGGCCTCCCGGAGCATATTGATGCCGATGATGGCAAGCAGCGCAAAGGCGATCCAGTGGTCAATGGCGGAAATAGCGTCGATAAACAGGCTGCCCAGGAAATATCCAATGAGGGGCATCAGGGCCTGAAAGCCGCCAAACCAGGCACCGCAGCAGAGCTGGGCCTTCCAGGCGGCCTTCTTCATCGCCAGGCCCTTGCAGATCGATACGGCGAAGGCGTCCATACTCAGGCCCACCGCCAGGATAAGCAGTTCGAGAATGCCCATGGTTTGTTCCTCCAGTATATGTCTTTTCTTGTTAAATCATACCGCCCAATAGCTGCACCAGCAGCACAGCGGCGGAAGAGCACAGCGCCACCACGATCAGGCTCTTGCCGATGTAGGACAGGAGCACAGCCACCGCCAGGGCGGCAATGCCCGCCGCCAGGGACCCGGCATCGGAGAGAATGGCGGGAAAGGTCATAGCCGTCAGGCAGGCATAGGGCACATAGTAGAGGAAGGAGCGGATAAACCGGCTCTTGATGGGCTTGCGGAAAATGGTCATAGGCAGCATCCGGATGAGGTAGGTGGTAATGGCCATAGCCGCGATATATGCGTAAATATTCATTTATGCTTCCTCCTTGATGGGAAACAGCAGGGCAGCCGCCGCCGCGGCCATCACCGTGGCAATGACAATGGCCACACCGGCGGAGATATTCCGCAGGCAGGGCACCCAGTCCAGCAGGCTGCTGCAAACAAGGGCCAGGAGCACACAGAAGAGCACCGGCCGCTCCTTCTTCGCCGGAGGCACCACAATGGCGACAAACATGCCATAGAGCATGACCCCCAAGGCCGTCCGGATATTCTGCGGAAGCACAGACCCGGCCAGTGCTCCCAGCAGGGTGCCGCCAGTCCAGCCCACAAAGGGCAGGGTCCCCAGGCCCAGCAGATAGGGCACCGTCAGAGGTTCCTTCCGGGACATGGCCAAGGCAAAAATCTCGTCGGTATTCATAAACGCAATGAACAGCCGGGGAAGCAACCCGATTTTCTCCCCCATTCGCTGGCTCAGGGCCAGACTCATCAGGGCGTAACGGCTGTTGATAATGATCTGGGTCAGGATGACCTCCCACAGCCCCGCCGCCGCCAGAATCAGCGTCAGCCCGGCAAACTGGCCCGCGCTGGTCACATTGGTGGCCGAAATCAGCGCCGCGTCCAGCACCCGGATCCCCTGGCTGGCAGCCAGGGTACCAAAGCCAAAACTCACGGACAGGTATCCCATTCCCACAGGAGTCCCCCGCCGGACACCCTGGGTAAATTCATTCCAATTCATGTGTGCTCTTCTCTCTCTTGTATTCTAAAAAACGGTCAGTTTGCCTATTGTATCGCTGTTTACAAATCACGTCAAGGGGGATTATGTAAAAAAGTCGGAAAAGCCGCCGCAGTACAAACCCTGCGGCGGCAAATCGGAATTTGCTTAGAAGATGGGCACAACAGCGCCGGAGTAGGTGTTGTTGATGTAGTCCTTCACTTCCTGGCTGGTCAGCGCCTTCACGAGAGCCTGGGTCTTCTCGGTCTTCTCGTTGCCCTCCTTGACCACCAGCACGTTTGCGTAGGTCTGGGCGGAAACAGAGTTGGGGTCCTCGGTGGCCAGGGCATCGGTACCGGCGTTCAGGCCGGCGTTCAGAGCGTAGTTGCCGTTGATAACAGCAAGGGCCACAGAGTCACGGACACCGGCAATCTGGGCTGCCTCCATCTCCACGATCTCCACCTTGGGGGTAGACTCGGTAATATCCAGAGCGGTGGCCTCCATGCCAACGCCTTCCTTCAGCTTCAGAATGCCGTTGGCCTCCAGCAGCAGCAGGGCTCTTGCCCGGTTGGAGCCGTCGTTGGGGATGGCGATCTTGTCGCCGTCAGCCAGGTCCGCAATGGAGGACTTGGTACCGGCGTAGATGCCGAAGGGCTCGTAGTGGATGGCGGCAACGCTCACCAGGTGGGTGTTGTTCTCCTTGTTGAAGGTGTCCAGATAGGGCTGATGCTGGAAGTAGTTGGCATCGCACTCGCCGTCCTCCACCACGTTGTTGGGGACGACGTAGTCGGCATACTCGGTGACCTTCAGGGTCCAGCCGTCCTTGGCTAGAACCTCACCGGCAACCTTCAGGATCTCGGCGTGGGGCGTGGGGGAAGCAGCTACCGTGATGGTCTTGTCAGCGGAGTCCTTCTTGCTGCCGCAGCCGGCCAGGGCACCCAGGCACAGAGCCAGGGTCAGAACAATTGCAATGGTCTTTTTCATTTTCTTTTTCTCCTTATTACATAGGATTTATTTCAACGGAAGCATCCGCAGAAATCTCTTTGCCTTCCCCAGAAGAGGGTTAGTTCTTATTCCGGAGCCGCTTATCGCACTTTGCCGCGATCCGGGTTCCCAGGGACTGGAAAATCTGAACCAGGACAATGAGGCCGATGACTGCCGCCCACATGACGATGAACTTAAAGTTATAGTAGCCGTAGTTGATGGCCATCTTGCCCAGGCCGCCGCCGCCGATGATACCGGCCATTGCGCCGTAGCCAAGGATGGTGGCTACCGTGATGGTGCCGCCGGAAATCAGGCTGGGCATAGCCTCGGGGAGCAGGACCTTGGTGACGACCTGGAAGGCACTGGCCCCCATAGACTGGGCCGCCTCCACCACCCCCTGGTCCACCTCCCGCAGGGAGGACTCCACCATCCGGGCAACCAGGGGAAATGCCGCAATGACCATAGGCGGAATGGTTGCCGCCGTGCCCACCTTGGTGCCCACAATGACCTTGGACAGGGGCAGAGCGATGATCATGAGGATCAGGAAGGGAACGCTTCGCAGCAGATTGACAATGCCGTTCAGCACTGCCATCAGCCACTTGGGCAAAGGCCGCACCCCCTCTTTCTCCCCGGTGACCAGCAGCACCCCTAAGGGAAGGCCGATGACATAGGCAAAGAGGACCTCCAACGCCAGGGAATACAGGGTCTCCCACAGGGCAAAGCCATATTCACTGGAGATGATCTCCATCTGCTGTGCGACCTTCGCCGCGTCGGAAAACAAATCAAACATGCTCTTTTACCTCCTCCGCGCTGACACCCTGGCAGCCGTTCAGGAATTCCAGGATCTCTCGCTTCTTGCCCTCGTCCCGGGGCAGGCTCACCAGCATGGTGCCGAAGGCCTTGCCGTCCACATTTCGGGTCGCGGCGCCCAGAATGGACAGGGATGCCCCGGTCTTCTGGATCAGCTCGGCAAATACCGGCTCCTCGGAAGCGCCGCCGTTGAAGGCGATCCGGGCCACAGGGATATCCCAAGTCAGAGCCGGCTCCGCCACGGCGGGACTCACCAGCCGACGGCCGGCCTTGGACTTGGGGTTGGAGAAAACGGACTCCACGGTGCCGATCTCCGCAACCTCACCGGAATCCAGGATCGCCACCCGGTTGCAGATCTGCTCGATGACGGACATCTGATGGGTGATGATGATGACGGTAATGCCCCGCTCCCGGTTGATCTTTTGCAGCAGGCTCAAAATCTGGCCGGTGGTCTTGGGGTCCAGGGCAGAAGTAGCCTCGTCGCACAGCAGCACCTCCGGGTCGGAGGCCAGGGCTCTGGCAATGGCAATGCGCTGCTTCTGGCCGCCGGAAAGCTGCACCGGGTAGCTCTCCGCCTTGTCAGGCAGACCTACGGTCTCCAGCAGCTCCCTGGCCTTGGCCCGGGCCTGTTTTTTCGGCACCCCGGTAAGCTCCATAGGGAAGCAGATGTTGTCCAGCGCCGTCCGCTGCTCCAGTAGATTGAAGCTCTGGAAAATCATGGAGATCTTTCTTCTCTGGGCCCGAAGCTCCTTTTCCTTCAGTTCCATCAGGTCCTGGCCGTCGAAAAGGACGCTGCCCCGGTCCGGCCGCTCCAGCAGATTGATGCAGCGCACCAAGGTGCTCTTGCCTGCGCCGCTGAGACCGATGATTCCGAAAATATCGCCCTTTTCTACGGAAACGGACACATTTTTCAGTGCGTTTACCTGATTCTCCCCGGCTCCAAAGGTCTTATACAGGGATTTCAGTTCAATAATTGCCGCCAATGAGATTCCTCCTTATGATAAGAAAACGCCCTTGTGCTTATGCACAAGGGCGGAAAGGATCCGCGTTACAACCTTGCCTTGCTCTTGTTGGGGACATCATACTCGCAAAGCAGCCATTTGTCAAGGGATCAGGGTATCGGTATTCGTTAGGGTCTGATATAAGCTGTATTTATAGCAATCCCTGGTAGTCCAGAACTTCCAGCACCTGTTGGCCCCGATTGGTCAGGGCCACGCTCCCCTTTACGGGGCAGCGGAGATACCAGGACTCCCGGAAGCCTTTCAGGGGCTGGTCATAGTCCAGGGATACCAGATTCTTCTTTTCCAGGCATTGGAGCACCAGGGAATTGAGGTCCTGCTGCTCCTCCCCGTCCTCCAGAAAAATAGGGACCATATCCTCCCGTTTCCTGCCGACAGGCAAAAAAGGGACCTCTCCCAGGCGCTTCAAAAAGGCCACTTCCTCTGCCGTCAGGCTCAGGCTCCGGTCACAGCCGCCGCAGCCCGGGCAGTCTCCTGAGCAGCCCCCGCAGGATGCACAATTGCCCATAGCCTCTCCTTACAGTTTGGATGCGTGGCGCTTGATGGCCTGGAAGGACTCGTCACTGATGACGTGCTCCATCCGGCAGGCATCCGCCCCCGCCGTCTCCGGAGAAACCCCCAGGCGGACAAGCATGGAGGATAGAATGGTATGCCGCTCATAGATGGTCTCTGCCAGAGTCCGCCCCTTTTCCGTCAGCACCAGGCCGCCGTTTTTCTGGACGGTGATATAGTTTTCTTTCCGCAGAATGCCCATGGCCCGGGATACGCTGGGCTTGGAATAGCCCAGATACTCCCCTACATCCACACTGCGGACCAGATTTCCGTTTTTCCCCAGGACCAGAATGGCCTCCAGGTACATTTCTCCCGATTCGTGTACGCTCATAGTATGCTGTTCCTTACAAAGCAATATTCATCCTTCCCCACAGCAGCAGACGCTGCTATCAGAAGGATATTGGATATTATACCGAATATTTGCTGCAAATGCAAGAGGAGATTTGTATCTTCGTCACAATTTCCGCCTTGACTTCTAAAAATCGGATTGGTATACTGAGAAAAAAAGCCAAGGAGGTATCTCTATGAAAAAAATCGTCGATTTCTGGAAGAGCCTGGACGGCCATGCCTTTGTCCGTAAGCGGGAGCTGCTGCTCATGGGATTGAATCTGTTCCTGTGGGGCCTCAACCTGGGGCTGCTGCTGTCTCCCAGGAAAAAGGTCGTTGTGGAGTGCAGCAAGGAGCTGCCTGAGCAGACCGAGGAAACCGCTTAATCTTTCCCTGCTCTGGCCCGGGACAGCAGCGCACCGCCCCTGTCCTTCAGCCAGAGCAGGGACTTTTTGTAATCCGGGCACTCCCGCTCTACCTCCTGCCAAAACAGCGCCGAATGATTCATCTGCTTCCGGTGGGCCAGCTCATGGACCACCACATAGTCCAGAACCTCCTCCGGCGCCAGCATCAGCAGGCAGTTGAAGTTCAGATTTCCCCGGCTGGAGCAGCTGCCCCAGCGGGTCTGCTGGCAGCGGATGGTGACCCGACCGAAGGTGACACCCATAGAAGCCGCGTGACGGTTCAGCTTTTCCGGCAAACCTTGGCGCATCTGTTCCGCCAAGGTCAGAATTTCTTCTTCACCCAGGGGGGCTTCCTGCCCTTGGGCGTATTCCGCCAATACCTTAGCCCGGTGGGTCTCGATCCACTGGGCTTTTTCCTTTAAAAAGGCCTCGATTTCCCCCTTGGGCATCCCCAGTGGGGCCCGGATCTCCAAATTTCCTTCCTGAGTAATGCGAATGGAGAGGGTTTTCCGCCGGGCACGGATCAGCCTTGCGGCGGGGTCCGATAAATAACCGTGCATTAGAACTTCTCCCGAATCACCGTGATGCCCTTTTCCAGGAGGGCATCTGTGTCTTCTCCCAGAGCCTCCATCAGCAGGGCGTACTCCGTCAGGCTCCCGTGGGGCACCGCCCAGGCTCCGGCATCGGTGCCCGGGGCGATGAGTCCCCCCAGGGCGGCAAACCGACGGACATTTTTCATGGCACTTTCCAAAATTTTTTCCACTTCCTCCTCCCGGAACCGTCCCTTTCCACGCAGATTGCCGATGGTGGACAGGGTGGGCACCCAGACCGTACCGGCTTCTGCCATAGCGCAAAGAGCCTCCTCATTCAAATAGGCTCCATGCTCGATGGAGTCTACTTTTTCCTCACAGGCGGCAATCACCGTCTCTGCCCCGTTGGCGTGGGCCATAACGGAAAAGCCCTCGGCGTGGGCAATATGAATGGCCTGGCGGATGTCATCCGGGTCTTCCCCAGGCTCTGTCAGGACCCCGAACCGGTCAAAATCCATCAGGCCGGAGATCATCAGCTTGATAAAATCCGCCCCCTGATTTTTGTTTTTTTCCACAAGTTTTTGAAAACTGTGGATGGAATCATATTTTTCTCCAATAAAGCCCCCGTAGTGCCCTGCCTTACACAGGGGCGCACAGGGGGTTTTGTAGGTGATGCCAAATTCCTTGGCCATTTCCCGGGCCTTCAGGCCAACGCCCCATTTGTCACCGCCGTCCCGAAGGTAAGAAAATCCAAGTTTTTGATAGTTTTTCAGGGTCTTCCGGATAAAATCGCCATCTATCTTATCCTTATGCCGGGCAATGGCCTCTTTCCAGTTTTCCCCGTCCAGGACCATGTGAATGTGGCAGTCCGCTTTCATTCCCTTCACCTCGCCCGCAGCTCCCAGAAGGCCACGGCGCTGGCTGCCGCCACATTCAGGGAGTCCACCCCGTGGTACATGGGGATCTTTACCGTGTAGTCGCAAGCGGCAATGGTGCTCTTTGCCAGGCCGTCTCCCTCGGTGCCCAGAACCACCGCCAATTTCTCCTGACGGCGAAGAATGGGGTCGTCAATGGACAGGGAATCCTCCGCCAAAGCCATAGCCGCCGTGGCGAAGCCCTGGTCCCCCAGTTCCCTCTGCCAATCCTCCCCCACAAAGGCCCAGGGCACCTGAAACACGGTGCCCATGCTCACCCGGGCGCTGCGGCGGTAAAGGGGATCCGTACAGCCGGAGGTCAGCAGCACCGCGTCCATTCCCAGCGCGGCAGCGGACCGGAAGATGGCCCCTACATTGGTGGGGTTCATAACATTTTCCAGCACCGTCACCCGGCGGCAGGAAGCCAGAATGCTTTCCACACTGGGCCTTTGAGGCCGGAGCATGGCACAGAGCATGCCACGGGTCAGCTGGAAGCCGGTAAGCCTGGTAAGGATATCCATTTCCGCGGTATAGACGGGAACATCCCCGCAGCGGGCAATGGCCCGCTGTGCCTCCTCATTACAATGGCTTCTCTCCACCAGCAGGGACACAGGCACACATCCGGCATCCAGGGCACGCTCAATGACCTTGGGGCTTTCGGCAATGAACATACCCTTTTTGGGCTCGAAGCGATTCAGCAGCTGGGCCTCGGTCAGCCGGGCATAGACATCCAGTTCCGGAGCCTGGAAGTCGGTAATTTCTGTAAAGTGGATCATATTTCTCTCCTCTCCTGCCTTCCCCTGGGGGAAGGGGGACCGCCGCGGCGGTGGATGAGAGGCGATATCGGATCCTTCCCCCAGTCCGCCCCACACCCGTCACGGCTTTTCCGCCTCTCCCGGGAGAGGGCCGTTGGGCCTATTATACTCCCCCTCCCAGCCACGGTCAAGAACATTGGGAGAGAACCCGGTGTGCTTTTTGAACACCCGGTTAAAATACTTATAGTCGGAAAATCCCACCATTTCCGCAATCTCCAGCAGCTTGTACTTCCCCTCATTTTGCAGCTCCATTGCCCGACGGATGCGGTAGCGGTTCAAAAAGCTATGGAAGGTGTCCCCCATTTCTTCTTTGAACTTGGCATTCAGGTGGGTGCAGGAGATATTCAGCTCCTGGCTCAGGTCTGTCAGGGAGATGGGCTCGGCATAGTGCTCCCGGATATAGGTCAGCATAATGGCTACATATTTGTTCTTCGCCGCGGAAGGCTCTGCCTCCGGCAGCGTTTCCGGAACCGGTGCCTGGGGAACCTGCTCCTGACCGATGCGCAGCAGGCAGCTTTTCAGTTCTCCAATGTCCACAGGCTTCAGAAGATACTCCACCACCCCCAGATGAATGGCCTCACGGGCATAGGCAAACTCACTGTAGCCGGAAAGAATCACGGCGGAGAATCGGCACTCCTGCCGCCCCAGGCGGAGCATTTCCAGGCCGTCCATATCCGGCATCCGAATATCGGTAATGACGATATCCGGATGAAGGGAACGGATCTTTTCCAGTCCCTCCTCCCCGGTAGCGGCCTCGCCGGCAATGGCGCAATTCACCTGTGACCAATCGACCTTATAGAGAAGTCCTCGTCGGATCAGATTCTCATCCTCCACCAGTAGAACCTTGCGCATGCTATTCCTCCATTTCATAAGGGATCTTCAATGTGACCGCCGTCCCGCTCTCAAAGCAGCTGTGAATTTCCAAACCATAGGCCGGACCATAGGTCAGACGGACCACCTTCTGGACATTGTAAAGCCCCACGTGCTCCGCCAGCACCTCTTCCGGCTCCCGATCCAGGCACTTCATCACCGCCTCCAGCCGCTCCGGCTCCATGCCCCGGCCGTCATCCTCTACGGTAAAGCGCAGATCGTCCCCACATTCTTCCGCCCGGATGGAGATATTCAGGATCTTCCCCGCCTGGTAGCCGTGCTTAATGCTGTTTTCGATCACGGGCTGCAACAGCAGCTTCGGAACCCGGCAGTCCAGCAGCTCCTCGGGAATGTGGAACTCGTAGTGTAGGCAGTTGTTGTATCTGGCCTTTTGCAGCAGGAGATAGTCGTTGACATACTCCACATCGGTTTCCAGCGGCACCTTGGTATCCCCATAGTGGATGCTGTAGCGCATCAGGGAGGCGAAGGACCGAAGCATCCGGGAAGCTTCCTTGGGGTCCTGCTCCATCTGAAAACGGATGGTTTCCATGACGTTGAAAACAAAGTGAGGATTGAACTGAGACTCCAGGTGCTTGATCTCCATCCGTCTGCGCAAGTCGATGAGCTCGTTATTGTCTCTGATCAGCTTCCGAAAATGGGTATAGAGCTCCTGGGTTTCCTCGGAGCACTGCTCCGGCAGCTCCAGGGGACCCTGAGCCTGCTCCAGCTGCTCTACAGCAGTCTTCAGCTCACTGAGCTCCAGGGCATTCTGCTGGGAGAAGGCCCTGGTCATAGCCCGGATAATGAACCACAGCACCGCCAGGAGCCCGGCAAACACCGCCAGGCCGTAGCCAAGCATTTGCAAGTGGATATCCAGGCAGGTAAGCGTGTACAGGCGCAGCCTCTGAGGCTCCACCGTCACCCCGCTGACATAATAGCGGCTTCCCTCTATGTCCGCTACCCCGATTTGGGAAGGATCCAGGGTGAATTTTCCACTGGGCAGCTTGTCCTGGGGGTCCTCCGGCAGCTTCAGGGTGGTATAAATCACGTTGTCATAGCTATCCGTCAGCAGGAACTCCATACCGGAGAAGTTCTCCCGAAAGCTCTGCTGCCGCAGATTGAACATCAGGTATCCTCCCTCCTCCAGACGGAGGCACAGAGAATAGGCACAGTCCTGGTCGCTGTTCACCGGAGCCGTGAAGGCACTGCCCAGCACCTGTCCCTTCTCTGCCCGGGACAGGACCCGGCCCAGAAACGCGGACTCCTCCATGATCTTCTGGTTGCTGAGGCTAAAATTGGAGCAGACGATTTTCGCCTCAGGGCTCAACAGCAGGAAGTAGGACCGCAGCGTCTGGCGATTGGCAAAGTCGTAGAGAAGACGATTGGCATCGGTCCTGCTTTCCTGGCTTCCGCCAGCCGCGGCCAGAAGCTCCGGCTGCTTTGCCAACATCTCCATCCCGCCGGTATAGCTTTCCAATTGGGCGGACAAAAACGTCTCTGCCTCCCGGCTTCCCTGGCGGCACCCCCGGACGACCACGGTGTAGGCATTCAACAGGAAGCCTCCCAGATACAGCGCCACGATCACCGCCACGATCAATGCGGCATAGCCCAAAAAGGACCGCTGCAGCCGGTCCTGGAATTTCACACGCGCCATGGCTTTTCCTCCGAACTCGTTTTCTAATATCAGTTTAGCACGTTTTTCCTGCTTCGTACAGGCCAAAAGCCCTCTCCTGCTTGGAGAGGGTGGCACGGCGAAGCCGTGACGGGTGTGGAGGGGACCCCACCGATCACGAATAGTGTCCAACAAATTGGAACTGTCTCCCACCCGCGTAGGGGGCGATGCCCACATCGCCCCGAGACCTTACGGGTGGAACTGGTAAATACAAATGCAGCACCCAACCGTCGAACCCTCGGGCCGATGTGGGCATCGGCCCCTACGCGAACGGAAAGGCACTACCATTCAACCAAGCCCGTTCGGGCATTTCAGGGTCCCCTCCACGCCCCGGCCTGCGGGCCACCCCTCTCCAAGCAGGAGAGGGCAGGGAATCAGACACTCAGATCCTTCTTGCCCGAAAGCTTGAAGAACAGCAGCAGGGACACGATGGAGCTCAGGGTCAGAATGGTGGAGTAGGCCGCGGCATTGCCAAAGTTGCTGCGGATGACCTCCGAATAGATGGCAACTGTCAGCGTCATGGTCTTGCTGGTGTAGAGAATCACAGAGGAGCTCAGTTCGCTGATCAGGGTGATCCAGCTCATAATGGCGCCGGAAAGAACGCCGGGGAGCATCATAGGGATGGTCACCTGTAAGAAGGTTTTCATCTGGGAAGCACCCAGGGAGATGGAGGCCTCCTCTATGCTGGGGCTGATCTGGCCGATGATGGCCGTACTGGACCGGATGGTATAGGGCATTCTCCGGATGGACAGGGAGATGATGATGATCAGTGCCGTACCACCCAGCAGGAAGGGCGGGCCATTGAAAGCGTAGAGGAAGGAAATGCCCAGCACGGATCCGGGGATGATGTAGGGGAACATGGTCAGCACATCCAGGATCGATGTCAGCGCGCTGCGCTTGCGGACGCTGAGGTAGGAGATGAGGATGCCGCAGACCACAACGATCACAATGGCCGCCAAACCGAACAGATAGCTATTGGTAATGGCTACCGTATTGCCCTTGGCGAAAATATTCCGGTAGTTGTCAAGGGTGAATTCGCCTGTAAAGAGGGACCCGTTGATGGTGCCGATGAAGGAGGTGACCAGCACGGTGATCTGAGGCAGCGCCGCCACAAGGGCAATGAGATACACCGCAAGATACACGCATACCTTTCGCCAGCCCTTGGCTGTCCCCGGCTCCATGGGCTTCAGGGCCGTCATGGAGTAGGAGAACTTTCTGCCCAGCAGCTGCTGGATAAAGAAGAACATCAGAGCGATGACAATGACAATGAGGCACATGGTGGCGGCAAAGCCGTCGTTGGTGCCGACCTCGCCCATAAACTGGGTATAGAGCATGACCGGGAAGGTCTTGTAGCCCTCACCGATGATCATTGGGGTGCCGAAGTCGGAGAAGACCCGCATGAATACCAGCAGGGAGCCCGCCAGCAACGAGGGCATGACCAAGGGAAAAATGATTTTGGTGACCCGCTGGAACACATTGCAGCCCAGACTCTCCGCCGCCTCGTTGAGGGAATTGTCCAGATTCTTCATTGCGCCGGACACGTACATGTAAATGAGCGGAAAAGACTGAAGGGAGAATACCAGCACAATACCGGCAAAGCCGTAAATACCATTCAGCTTCACCCCCAGCAGGGAATTCAGGATCTTCGTAAAAAAGCCGTTTCTGCCCAGCAGCTGGATCCAGGAATAGGCCCCGATGAAGGGGGGCGACAGGTAAGAAATGACAATGAGAATATTGATAAGACCCGAACCGGGGATGCGGACACTGCGCAGCATATAGGCCATGGGCACGCCGATGAGGGCCGCCACCAGGGTGGATACCACAGTGACCTTAAAGCTGTTTACCAGGGATCCCCAGTAATATTTCTTGGTGAAAAATTTGACAAAATAGCTCAAGTCCACTTTCCCGTCTGTGAACAGGCTCTTGATCAGCAGCATGCCGATGGGATAGATGACAAACGCCAGAAACAGCGCCAGCAGTATCAGCGTCAGAGCCGTCCAGACATTGAAGCGCTTCTCTCCAGCGTATCTCATAGCAATTCCTCCCGAATAACCAGAGCCTTGTCCCCGTCAGCGGTGAACACGTTGATCCGATTGGGCTTGACCCGCAGGGTCACCGCCGTTCCGTCGGGAATGTTGGTCCACTCGTCGCTATCCCGGATGGCCTCGATTTCCTGTCCGGATGGGAGGGTCAGGAAATAGTGGGTGCCGTTGCCCAGGAAGACGCAGCTGCGGACCTTGGCGGGAATGCCCTCTTCCCCCGCCTTGCCGAACAGGAATTCCTCCGGCCGGACCGCCGCCAGCACGGTCTCCCCGTCCTTGGCATCGCCGCTCAGGTGGGCCATAGGCACCCGGTAGCCACCGTCCTTAAAAATCAGCTCCGTTTTGCCGTCTTTCCGGCTGACCGCTGCCTCCAGGAAGTTGGACAGGCCGATGAAGTTGGAGACGAACCGGTTGGTAGGCCGCTGATAGATCCGGTGGGGCGCGTCGATCTGCTGGATCACACCGCCGTTCATGACGGCGATCCGGTCGGAAACGGCCAGAGCCTCCTCCTGATCGTGGGTCACATACACCGTGGTAATGCCGAACTGCCGCTGGATCCTTTTGATGGCGTTGCGCATCTCTACCCGGAGCTTGGCGTCCAGATTGGAAAGGGGCTCGTCCATCAGCAGCACCTCCGGCTCAATGACAATGGCCCGGGCCAGGGCCACCCGCTGCTGCTGGCCGCCGGAGAGATTGGCGGGCATACGATCCTTCAGGTGGTCTATTTTTACGATTTTCAGAATGTCATTGACCTTCTTTTCGATTTCCTCTTTGGGCAGTTTCCGGTTTTTCAGTCCGAAGGCCACGTTGTCGAAAACGTTCATATGGGGAAACACGGCATAGTTCTGAAAGACCATGCCAATATTCCGCTTGTTGGTGGGAATGTTATTGATCACTCGATCATTGATCTTAAAGGTACCGCCCTCAATGGAATTGAAGCCGATGATCATCCGCAGCAGTGTGGTCTTGCCGCAGCCGGAGGGTCCCAGCAGGGTCATGAAGTCGCCGTCCTCGATGGTGAGGTTCAGATCCTTCAGAACGTGGTTTTTGCCGTAATATTTATCAATATGAGTCAGTTCAATTTTACTCATGGTCTCGTCTCCTCTTTTTTATCTCATCTCAGCCGGCCATGCTCTTGGCCAGGTCTGCGTCTCCGAAGATATTTGCCAGTGCGTATACCAGGAACACGATGGAGAACATCACGATGGCCACGCAGTTAGAAGCCTGCGGGCAGTTCTGATTCTGGTACTGGAACGCCAGATACGGCAGCGTGGAGGTCTTGGGCGTCATGATCAGGATGATCAGATCCAATTCCTTCATAATGGAAACGAAGATCAGCATGAAGCCGGAAATAAAGCCGCCCTTGGACAGGGGGAACACGATCTTGACAAAACGCTTGAAGAAGCCTGCGCCCTCGATGGTGGCGGCCTCCTCCAGCTCGCCGCTGATCTGCAGCATGTTGGAGGTACCGGCGCGGGAGGCAAAGGGCAGATGCTTGACCACGGAGGTCAGCGTCAGCAGGGCGAAGGTGCCGTACAGGGCCGGAATGAGCGTTACGCCGAAGAGCGTCTGAGGCTTGGAGAACATGGACAGGTAAATGCCGCCGAACGCCACGGAGGGGATCAGGTAGGGGATAAACACCAGCTGCTCCACCAGCTTGCCGTGGAGCTTGCCGCGGCCCTTGGCGCAGATGTAACCGAGCATCTGACCGAAGATGGTGCCGAACACGCCGTTGACAAGGGTCAGCTTCAGGGAGTTCACCAGAGACATCATAAAGGTTTCATTCTTGAAGATGCCGGAGACGCCCTCCATGATGTTGGGATCACCCTCGCCGATCCAGTAGTACAGCGTGAAGTTGGACAGAGAATAGGTGCCCTCCTTCAGCATGCAGCTCTCCAGGATCAGGATGATCACCGGCATGATGATGCCGACGATGAAGAAGATGAACAGGATGATGGTCACAATGGGCTTCCAGCCGCCCAGACCGATGGGGGTGGACCGTCCGCCCTTGCCGCCGATGGTGGCGTAGGACTTGCGGGCGCCGATGAGCCGCTGGTTGACGAACACCGACAGAGAAGCGATGCAGATCATCAGGATGGCCATGGCGAAGGCCGTCTGCGTGTTCTGGGACTTACTGTTGGAATACAGCTCGCTGGACAGCGTCCGGAAGCTGACGGGAGAACCCAGATAGTTGATGGTGCCGAAGGTGCCGATGGCCTTGGAGAAGGTCAGGATCACGGCGGAAAGCATAGCGGGCAGCACCAGAGGCAGGGTGATCTTCCGCAGGATCAGGGGCTTGCTGGCTCCCTGGATCTCGCCCATCTCCTCCAGCTCGGAGTTGATGGAGTTCAGTGCTGCGGACACCAGCAGATATGTATATGCGTAATAGTGGAGCGTCAGCACAATGATGATCGCCAGACGGCCGTAAGCGATGGGAGACAGAATGGCTTCGATCTGCTCCGTGGATACGCCCGCATTCATCATGAGGGCCGCGATAAAGCCGGGAGCGCCGCCGACGCGGGGGGTCTTGAACATACTCAGCCATGCCTGAGACTTGACCCAGGAGGGGATCATATAGGGGATGATCACCGCCAAGGAGAAGAAGGGCTTGAAGGGAA
>ERZ772861.1697-NODE-1697-length-16999-cov-6.215415_pt1 | contig 16999 bp, 16 predicted proteins | sample MGYA00512135_ERZ772861 | MGnify/ENA primary metagenome ERZ772861 (study PRJEB29015, sample SAMEA2737700) | human gut metagenome | biome: human gut; feature: human-associated habitat; material: faeces | place: China | collected 2012 ...
AGCTCTGCGCCGTAGGCCTTCATAATCTGGCGGCGCTCCACGCTCATGGTCTCGGGCATCACGATGATGATGCGGTAGCCGCGGGCGGCTGCCACGGAGGCAAGGCCAATGCCGGTATTGCCGGAGGTCGGCTCAATAATCACAGCACCGGGCTTCAGCAGACCCTTCTGCTCGGCATCATCAATCATGGCCTTGGCAATGCGATCCTTTACGCTGCCGGCAGGGTTGAAATATTCCAGCTTTCCCAGAACCTTTGCTTCCAGGTTTTCGGCTTGCTCAATGTGAACCAGCTCCAGCAGAGGGGTCTTGCCAATCAGCTGGTCGGCAGATGTATAAATTTTACTCATTATAAATTCCTCCCGAATGATTCCTGTTCATGTCCGTTCATTTCCGGCAGCGGCAACATCGAAGAATTTGATAAAGGTTCATTTAATAACCAACCTTTCTTGTAGGTTTGTATGGATTATAAAGCCGTCCCATCAATTTGTCAATAGCTGGATAAAAAATATTTCTGTTGATTTACCCACTTCCCTGCTATATAATAGGATTTATGACAAGGGAGGGCTGAACCATGCTGATTTCAACCAAGGGACGCTATGCGCTGCGGGTCATGATTGATTTGGCCGAGCACCAGGCGGACGGCTTTATTCCGTTGAAGGTGATTGCGCAGCGGCAAGGAATTTCGGAAAAATATTTGGAGAACATCATCAAGCTGCTGGTCAAGGACAAACTGCTGACCGGCATCCGGGGCAAGGGCGGCGGCTATCGGCTGGAAAAAGCACCGGAAGAATACACCGTGGGGAGCATTCTGCGGATAACCGAGGATTCCATGGCTCCCGTGGCCTGCCTGGAACCCGGTGCGGATGTCTGCACCCGGGCGGCGGAATGCCGGACGCTTCCCATGTGGCGGGGACTGGATAAGCTGATCCGGGATTATTTTGAGAATATCACCCTGGCGGATTTGATGCACAATGAACCGGGCGAATACGATTATGTGATATAACCCGACTGATAGGGAGAATTTTCCAACAATTCTTTCTCTGCCTTGACTTTTTTGGCAGACACTGCTATGATAAACGCACATTCACATGGAACGGCTGCCCCGGGGCGGCTTTTCCAACAATGTATGGTTAGCATAAGCTAACCATACAACACCGGGCGGAAGATGTTCCCCAGGGAAGTTTTCGGGTGAAAAATTCCAAATGACGGGACGGAATATGGAGCAAAGTATTCCCAACAACATAATCGACCCGGAACGGACGCAAGGAGGTATCACAGATGTCTTTTTTTGAAAATACCCGCAAGCCGCAAGGGTTTGGTGGGCGGGTGATGGTCAGCATGATGAACATTGGCCATCATGCCCTGGCAAGCTGGGGGCTGCAATTTTTGACCCCCGCCCCAGATGCCAGGATTCTGGACTGCGGCTGCGGCGGCGGTGCAAACATCAAGCGGATGCTGAAACAATGTCCCCAGGGCATTGTCAAGGGGATTGACTATTCTCCGGTCAGTGTGGATACGTCCCGGGACGTAAACCAAGCGGCAATCAACGCAGGGCGCTGCGCCATCTGGCAGGGCAGCGTGGACAGCATTATTTTCGCCTCTGATTGGTTCGATGCTGTTACCGCCTTTGAGACGGTTTACTTCTGGCCCGATATGCTCCGATGTTTCCGGGAGGTCAGACGTGTGCTGAAGCCCGACGGAACATTTCTCATCTGCAATGAATGCAGCGGGGACACGGACAGGGGAGACAAGTGGGCGGAGAAAATCGGCGGCATGACCATCTATCGTGATGTGCAGCTGCGGGCCATGCTGGAGCAGACGGGCTTTCGGAATATCCAGGTTCATAAGAACCGAAAGGACTGGCTGTGCATCACGGCGCAGAAATAGGAGAGCATTTCGTCAGTGCCTGATAGACCTACAGATGTCCAAAGCCCCGGACTTTCGATAGCACCTGGTTGAATGCACGCCCCGGTGCGAAGCGCCCGTGCCCCCCTGGGAAAGGAAGGCGGTTGAGCGTTAGCGAAACCGGAGGGGTTTGTTCATCAACAGAGCTGTGTGAGAAAACCCCTCTGCGACTCGCTAAGTGCCGCCTACGGCGGTTGCTCGCTTGCATAGCGCCTGCGGGCGTTTCAGTCAGCCCGTTTGGGCTGCCAGCTCCAGCTCTGTATTAAGCATCTGTATGCCGCTTAGGCGGCTACAGCTGCTAAACCTTTCAGGGGCGCCGAGGGCGCTTCGCGCCGCCTAATATTCATCTACTCATGCAAAAGGAAAAATGCCATGATTGACATTTACTATCACGACGGAATTTCCGTCTTCCCCTGCCCGCCGGGGCAGGCGGGAGGCTTTGAGAACGCCGCCGGAAACGGCGAAATCCACTGCTATCAATTGCTGGACGGCGTGAGCGCCATGCTGATGCGGCTGGGAATGGAATCCTACACCGAGGTGCGGACGCAGGAAGGACTGCTGGAAATCAATTTCTGCGTGGGCGGTCGCTTTGAAACCAGCTTCGCTCTGCGGGAGCAGGTGCTGCTCAAACCCGGTGACATGGCCATCAGCTGCTATGACGGCGTTCATGGGGCGCAGTCGGAATCCCGCTTCCCCCTGGGCTATTACGAGGGTATCTGTCTGGAGATTACCCCGGCGGTTGCCTGGTGCTGGATGGAGCGGAACGCCCCGGCGCTCTCGGTGGATTTTTCTGCCTTGAAACAAAACCTACTGGGAAACAAATGGTATATGGTTGGCGCTGCCGGCCCTCGGTGCGAGCATGTATTCCGGGAGCTATATGAAAGCGCTCCCTATATGGACATCCGCTATCTGCGGCTAAAGGTATTGGAGATATTGATGCTTCTGAGCCGGGTGCCCCGGGAAGAGGACGCAGACAGCTATTGTTCCGCAAAACAGGCGGCGCTGGTGCAGCATCTGCGTGACCATCTGCTGAGCAACCGGGAGGGCTATGTGTCCCTGGCTCAACTGGCCGCAGAGCACGAGATGTCTGTGTCCCATCTGCAAAAGCTATTTAAGCAGCTCTACGGCGTGCCCGTCTATCACTACATCAAGGAATACCGCTTGGAGCAGGCCGCTGTGGAACTGGTGCGCAGCGACAAATCCGTGACCCAGATTGCCCAGAATGCCGGATATGACAACGCCAGTAAATTTTCGGAGTGTTTCAAAAAGCGCTATGGCATAACGCCATCCCAGTACCGCCTTCGGACAAAAGAGTAAAAACGCAATTATAGGGGCGGCTACCAGTCGCCCACAACAAGAGGGTTTTAGAAGGTGCCCGGTTGGATGGCACACCCCTACAGATGAGATGTGCCATCCGACGCACCGATTTGTTCCGTCACGTTCGGGCGGATGCTATCCACCCTGACAGAATGCAGGCAAAATGTCCGGTAGCAAAACAGAGTACCCAAACCAAAATGGAGTAGTTACCGTGCAAGGAGTATGCTAAAATATGTGAAGGTTAGCGGATGCTAACCAACATTTTGGAGGTGCTATTATGAAAAAGAAAATTGCCGCACTTTTAATGTGCGCCCTGTGCATCGTCAGCTGCCTTTCCATGGCCAGTTTTGCCGAGGCAGAGGATGACTACCTGACCACCATTGGCGGAACCTATGTGGAACTGTTCCCGGAGCTTGCAAAGGAAGAATACCGTGACATCTGGATTGATGCGACCACTCCCTTGGTGGGCGGTGACAATGCCGAAGCCGCCACGGATATGCTGCTTGCCATGTGCATGGCTGAGCCATACGGCGCAGAGGCCGCCGAGAAATACGCCGCTGACCCTGACAGCATGGCCTTCAACTGCTATTTCCTGGGCGGCGTTGCCAAGTTCGTGGTAGACGGCCACACCATCACCGGCCTGGATGCAGAGGGTAAGGAGGTATTCTCCCACACCTACCGGCTGATGGATGTTGAAAATGAGAACGGCTTCATCTTCTATCAGAGCGAGGAGGAGAATTCCGGCGAATTTACCTACTTTGCATTCTCCCCCGACACCATGGATACCACCTATCACCTGGAGTTCCGCTATGCCGAGGATTTGAGCGACCTGCAAAGCTGGTTTGAGGGCAACTACGCCTACTGGAATGCCGCCGCCATTGCCGAAAATTATGACCTGGAAACCATGCAGAACGTAATTGCGCTGTTTGTCACCGAAAACCTGGGCGGAGAAGAAGCTGCCTAAAAAGTCCCCTTCATACGCGTCTGTCCGTCCTGGGCAGGCGCGTATCCCCATCTCCCCTTTACAGATGAAAAAAGGATGGTAAATCCCATGAAAAAACAATCTGATTTTTCCCGGCTGATGGGCTATGCGGGCGGGCATCGGTTCTTTACCTATGCCTCCTGGGTGCTGTCGGCAATCAGCGCGCTTGTGGCGCTCGTGCCATTTTTGTACATCTGGATGATTCTGCGGGATGTGCTGGAAGCCGCCCCAAATTATGCCCAGGCAGTGAACATTCCCCGCTACGGCTGGATGGCGGTGCTGTTTGCGGCAGTATCCTACCTGATTTACATCTGTGCCCTGCTGTGCTCCCATCTGGCTGCCTTTCGGGTGGCCACAAATCTGCGCCTTGCGGCCACTGCCCACCTGGCGGCGCTGCCCCTGGGCTTTACGGAGCACTTCGGCAGCGGCAAGCTGCGGAAAATCATCCAGGAGAGCACCGGTGCCGCCGAAACCTACCTTGCCCACCAGCTGCCCGACCAGTGGGGTGCCATGGCCACCCCCGTGGGGCTGCTGGCGCTGCTGCTTGTGTTTGACTGGCGGCTGGGACTGCTGAGCCTGGTTCCCGTCGTTCTGGCCTTTGCGATTATGTCCGCCATGACCGGCAAACGGATGGTGGAGAAAATGCAGCAGTACGGCAATGCCCTGGCGGCCATGTCCAATGAAGCCGTGGAATACGTCCGGGGCATCCCGGTGGTGAAAACCTTCGGGCAATCGGTTTTCTCCTTTAAAAAATTCAAAGCAGCTATCGATGAATATGAAAAGTGGGTTATTGCCTACACCAAGGAACTGCGGATGCCCATGCTGTTTTACACGGCGGCCATCAACGGCGTGTTTGCATTTTTGATTGCGGGAGGGCTGCTGTTCACCCAAAACGGCGTGACCTCCGAATTTTTACTGAATCTGCTGTTTTACATCATCATCACCCCGGTTATCTCCCTGACGCTGACGAAAATCATGTACATGAGCGAAAACAAAGTGATTGTCGCCGATGCCTTGCAGCGCATCGACAGCATCCTGACCGCCCAGCCGGTGCCGGAAAGCCCCGCGCCCCGGCATCCCAAGGACAGCTCCGTCACCCTGACGGATGTGCATTTTGCCTATGACGGTGCCGCCGATGTCATCCGGGGTGTTTCCATGAGCATTGCGCCGGGGCAAACCGTGGCGCTGGTGGGTCCCTCCGGCAGCGGCAAGTCCACCCTGGCCAGCCTGCTGGTTCGCTTCTTCGACGTGGGCAGCGGAAAAATCTGCATTGGCGGCGCGGACGTGCGGGATATTCCCAAGGAGGAGCTGATGAACACCGTCTCCTTCGTGTTCCAGAACAGCCGCCTGCTCAAAGGCAGCATCCTGGACAACGTGAAGCTGGGAAAACCCGATGCTACGGAGGCGGAGGTGCTGGCAGCGCTGAAAGCCGCCCAGTGCATGGACATCATCGAGAAATTTCCGGCGGGCATCCATACCGTCATTGGCAGCGCAGGTGTTTATCTTTCCGGCGGTGAGCAGCAGCGCATTGCCATTGCCCGTGCCATGCTGAAAGATGCCCCCATCTTAATTCTGGACGAGGCCACCGCCTTTGCCGACCCCGATAACGAAGCCAAGGTGCAGGCTGCGTTTGCGAAGCTTGCCGCAGGCAGGACGGTTATCATGATTGCCCATCGGCTGTCCACTGTGGAAAATGCCGACTGCATCTATGTGGTGCAGGACGGACGCATTGCAGAATCCGGCACAAAGGATGTGTTGTGTGCAAAGAACGGACTGTTTGCCAGGATGTGGAAGGATTATCAGTCGTCCGTCCAGTGGAAGGTTGCAAAGGAGGGCTAACCGTGATTGACAAAATTCAAAAGGCAACTGCCACCTCCCCGGAGGGCGCAAAGGGTCTGGTAAAAGGCATTTTGGCCTGTGCGTTGCAGAATGTATCCTTTATGTTACCGACGAGTCTGCTGTATTTTCTTGTCCGCGACCTGATGGAAGGAATCGCGGGGGGCAGAGCGGGATTTTATGCGGTCAGCTGCACTCTGTGCTTCCTGCTGATTTTCGGGGCGACCTGGGTGCAGTATAACAGCACCTACTTCACCACCTATAAAGAAAGCGGCATCCGGCGGCTGACCCTGGCCGAGCAGCTGCGGAAGCTCCCCCTGTCCTTCTTTGGCAAGCGGGATTTGGCAGACCTGACCAGCACCATCATGGCCGACTGCGAGGTGCTGGAAAAAACCTGCTCCCATTTCATCCCCGGCCTGTTTGGCTCCCTTATCTCCACGGTACTCATTGCCCTGGGGCTGTTCCTGTTTGACTGGCGAATGGCGCTGGCCGCCCTGTGGGTGATTCCCGTGTCCATTGCCGTCTTGCTGGGCAGCTACAAGGTGCAGGATAAGGTACAGGCCAAGACCATGGCGGTGAAAATGCGCTGTGCCGACGGCATTCAGGAGTATATCGAAGCCATGCGCGACCTGAAGGCCAGCAATGCAGAAAGCGGTTATCTCATCGGCTTGACCGGTAAAATTCGGGATGTGGAAAAGCAGACCATTTCCGCTGAGCTGTGCAACGCCATCTTTGTCACCTCTGCCGGAATGGTGCTGAAGCTGGGCATTGCTTCCGTGGCACTGACCGGCTCCATGCTGCTGATCAATGAGAGCATCGACGTGCTGACATTGTTCCTGTTTTTGATGGTGGCCTCCCGGCTGTATGACCCCATGCAGGGTGCGCTGCAAAATTTAGCGGCGGTGATTGCCATGCGTACCAATGTGGCGCGGATGAACGAGATTCTGGACTACCCCATCCAGACCGGCAGCGAGAAGCTCACCAACAAGGGCTGCGACATCGTATTCGACCATGTGGGATTTGCCTACAATACCGGCGAAACGGTGCTGAGAGACGTGTCCTTCACTGCCAAGCAGGGACAGGTCACCGCCCTGGTTGGCCCCTCCGGCGGCGGCAAGACAACCGTTTCCCGGCTGGCTGCCCGCTTCTGGGACTGCCAGGAGGGACGCATCACCGTGGGCGGCATGGATATTTCTAAGGTTGAGCCGGAAAAGCTGATGAGCCTGTATTCCATTGTGTTCCAAGATGTGACCCTGTTCGACAACACCATTCTGGAAAACATCCGCCTGGGACGCAAGAACGCTACAGACGAGGAGGTGCTGGCTGCCGCAAGGCTTGCCAACTGTGACGAGTTCGCAGAGAGGCTTCCCGACAAATGGAATACCGTCATTGGCGAAAACGGCTGTGCCCTTTCCGGGGGCGAGCGGCAGCGCATTTCCATTGCGCGGGCATTTTTGAAGGACACCCCCATCATTCTGCTGGATGAGGCCACTGCCAGTCTGGACGTGGAAAACGAAACACTGATTCAAACTGCTCTGTCCCGGCTGATTCACAATAAAACTGTGCTTATCATTGCCCACCGGATGCGCACTGTGGCGGGAGCCGATAAGATTGTGGTGCTGTCCAATGGTGTGGTGGCCGAACAGGGGAGTCCCGATGCCCTGTATGCCCAAAACGGCCTGTATACCCATATGGTGCAGCTGCAACGCGCAAGTCAGAATTGGACGATTTAAGGGAAACCGCGCTGTGGGGGGCTGTTCGTCGTCCCCCTACAGCGGCGTGTGTCATTCATCGGGGGGCGCGCACCGTTTACCGAACAGAGTGAATCGTGAAAAGGGAATCGGGAATAGGCGAAACGCCCACACAGGGGAATACGTTACTACTACCTACTCGGAAAGTAGGAATTTATTTTAGAAACCCTCTTGACAAACGGACAAATGTGCGCTAGTATAGCACCATCCAATTTGAGAAGGCAATGAAGGGAAGAGTAAGCCCGCCGATGCCGTGCAGAGAGCCCCGTTTGGTGGAAAGGGGTACGGATAGACGCGCCGAACATGGCCCCGGAGCCGCATGGGTGATTGTTAGCCCATGACGGGTGCGCCCGTTATCGCGCAGGAGTATGATGGTACTCCCAGAGGCAGCGAGCCGTGAGGGCGCTGCAAAACAAGGTGGTAACGCGGATTTCTATTCCGTCCTTGTGCTTTTAGAAGCATGAGGGCGGTTTTTTGTTTGATTTAGGAGGGATTTTTTTGGAACCCATTGTGGAGCTGCGCGGCTTGTCCAAGACCTTTGGCGCTGGCGCAGAGCAGGTTGCGGCGCTGCAAAACGTCAGCGTTTCGGTGCAGCCCGGCGAGATTTTCGGCATCATCGGCTTGTCCGGCGCGGGCAAGAGCACCCTGGTGCGCTGCATCAATCTGCTGGAACGACCCGATAAGGGTCAGGTGCTCTTTCACGGCAAGGATTTAATGACCATGTCCACCAAGGAACTGCGGCAGGTGCGCCGGAAGATTTCCATGATTTTCCAGAGCTTCAACCTGCTGGAGCAGCGCACATCCTTGGATAACATCTGCTTCCCCATGGAGCTGGCAGGCGTGCCCAGAGCCAAGGCAAAGGCACGGGCACAGGAGCTATTGGATATTGTGGGTCTGCCCGACAAGGCAAATGCCTACCCGGTGCAGCTGTCCGGCGGTCAGAAGCAGCGCATTGCCATTGCCCGCGCTTTGGCTTCCGACCCGGAGGTGCTGCTGTGCGATGAGGCAACCTCTGCCTTGGATCCCCAGACCACCAATTCCATTTTGAATCTGCTGCAAAACATCAGCCGGGAGCGGAAGATTACCGTGATTCTCATTACCCACCAGATGTCCGTCATTGAGCAGATTTGCAACCGGGTTGCCATTCTGGACAGCGGCGTGGTGGCGGAAATCGGTGCGGTGGAAACGGTGTTCTCCAATCCCCAGTCCGCTGCCGGGCGGCGTTTGGTATCCCCGGATGTGGCGCTGCCGCTGTCCACCTGGAATGGCCCGGTGGCGCGTATCGCCTTCAACGGCAATACCTCCGAGGAGCCAATCATTGCCTCCGTCGCCATGGAAAAGGGCATCAAGCTCAGCATCCTGGGTGCGGACACCCGTAATGTGGACGGCAAGGCCTTTGGCACGATGCTGGTGAGCCTGCCGGAAGACAAGGCAAAGCAGCAGGAAGTGCTGGAATATCTCAATCATTTTGACGGCGTAACCGCGGAGGTGATTCAGTAATGTTTGATTTGTTTTCTGATTCCGCAAAAGTGGCAGCACAGCTGGAAATCATCCGCAGTCAATATGGCTTTGCCATTTGGGAAACCCTGTACTCCCTGGTGCTGGAGGTGGTGTTTGCCTATGTGATTGGCTTGCCCCTGGGCGTGCTGTTGGTCACCGGCGAAAAGGGCGGTGTCAAGCCCTTGCCCAAGCCCGTGATGCGGGTGCTCAACGCGGTGATTAACCTGCTACGCAGCGTCCCCTTCCTGATTCTGATGATTATCTGCCTGCCCCTGTCCAAGTTCCTGGTGGGCACCAAGGTGGGCACCCTGGCTACTATCCCCCCCATGGTGATTGCCGCTTTCCCATTGGTTGCCCGCATGGTGGAAAGCAGCCTCCGGGAAGTTGACCAGGGCGTGGTGGAAGCCTCCCAGAGCATGGGCGCAACCCCCTGGCAGATTGTCACCAAGGTGATGCTCCCCGAAGCGTTGCCCAGCCTGATTTCCGGCTGTACCATTACGGTGGCGACCATCCTGGGCTATGGCGCGATGGCCGGTATCATCGGCGGCGGCGGTTTGGGTCAGATTGCCATCAACTATGGCTATTATAACTTCAAGTTCCTGGTGATGTGGATTGCCGTGATCGGCCTGGTGCTGCTGGTGCAGATTTTCCAGAGCCTGGGTACATGGCTGGCAGTCAAATGCGACAAGCGTCTGCGCGGCAGAAAGTAAAAATGTATTCCGGATGCAATGCATCTGCAATAAAAAAGGAGTGTTTACAATGAAAAAAGTATTTGCAATTGTCCTGTGCCTGGCTCTGGTGCTGGGCCTGGGTGCCTGCTCCAAGAAGGACGACAAGGTTATTAAGGTGGGTGCTACCCCCGCTCCCCATGCCGAGATTCTCCGCGAGGTTGCAAAGGTTCTGGAAAAGGACGGCTGGACCCTGGAAATCAAGGAGTTTAACGACTATGTGCAGCCCAACAACGCCGTTGAGGACGGCGACCTGGATGCCAACTACTTCCAGCATCAGCCCTATCTGGATTCCTTCAATGCAGAAAACAAGACCCATCTGGTGTCCATTGCCCAGGTGCATTACGAGCCCTTCGGCGTGTACGGCGGCACCAAGGACAGCTTTGAAGCTCTGACCGATGGGGACGAGATTGCCATTCCCAACGACACCACCAACCGTGCCCGGGCGCTGCTGCTGCTCCAGGACAACGGTATCATCACCCTGAAGGATGGGGTGGGCATGGATGCCACTGCACTGGACATCGTCTCCAAGAAGGTGAATGTGACCATCCGGGAGATGGAGGCAGCCCAGCTGCCCAAGGTGCTGGACAGCGTGGCGCTGGCGGTTATCAATGGCAACTACGCCCTGGGTGCCGGGCTGAATGTGTCCAAGGATGCCATCGCCTTTGAGGGTGCCGACTCCCTGGCAGCCCAGACCTATGGCAACGTGCTGGTAGTGAAAGAAGGCAACGAGAAGACCGCCAAGTCCGAGGCTCTGAAGAAAGCCCTGCTCAGCGATACCGTCCGCGACTTCATCAACAGCAATTACGATGGCGCTGTTGTCCCCATGTTCTAAGGAACACCTGATAAGCCCAAAAGCCTGTGGCAGAAATGTCACAGGCTTTTTAATGATGTGTTTAGGAACCAAAAGTTTCTGAGCGCCTTGTAGGGGCGGATAGAATCCGCCCGTAACCCCGGATTTCAGGAAGTACCCGGATGAGCGTATCCGCCCCTACAGGGCACTCAATTGATTAAGAAACTGAAAAAACGACAAAATTCGTTCATTCTGACGACACAAAAATTAAACATAGTTGTTGATAAATCAACAACTATGTGCTATAATCCCTCTTGCTTTGTGAACGCAGGAGGGAATTTATGTTCAATCGTTTTGAAAGCTTTACCGGCTCTATTCTAGAGCTGAGTCGCTGTGTGCAGAAAATCAAGGAGCTGGAAATGAAGCCGCTGGGGCTGAAAGCGGGGCACGTGATGTGCCTGTACTACCTGGGCAGGAACCATCAGGGACTGACCGTGACGGAGCTTGCTGAGGTGTGTCGGGAGGACAAGGCTGCCATATCCCGCTGTGTGGCCGAGCTAGTAAAGCGTGGGCTGGTGAGCGGGGATTTCCCGGAAGACAAGCGCTCCTACCGCACAAAGCTTTTTCTTACCCCCCAGGGACAGGCATTGACCCAAGAGGTGTACCAGCGTATTGACCGCGCAGTGATTGGCGGCGGGGAAGGCCTGAGCCAACAGCAGCGGGAGACGCTGTATACCGCTATGAACATCATCATTGAAAATCTCGCCCGGTACATTGCAGACCGGGAGGACTGAAAGGAAAAAACAATGGAAAAAATTCGCATTCTCACCGATTCCGGTTCCGATATCTGCGCCCCTTACCCCGAAAATCTCACCGTCATTCCCCTGACCATCCACTTCGGGGACGAGGAATATCTGGACGGCGTGACCATCGGCCACAGAGCCTTTTATGAAAAGCTGACATCCGGCAAAACATTGCCCACCACCAGCCTGGTTTCTCCCGGCTGCTTTGCAGATGCTTTCGCCAAGGCGCGGGAAGCAGGGGAGACAGTGGTGGCTGTGGTGCTGTCCAGCAAGCTTTCCGGCACTTACCAGAGCGCGATGCTGGCCGCCCAGGATTTTGAAAATGTGTATGTGGTGGACAGCATGAATGCCACGCTGGGCGAACAAATTCTGGTGAAATACGCCCTGCAACTGGTGGAGGACGGCCTGTCCGCCGCGGACATTGCTGCCGAGTTGGAGCGGGTGAAGCCCCACTGCTGCCTGATTGGAATGCCGGACACCCTGGAATATCTTCACCGGGGTGGCCGGGTGTCCAAAACCGTGGCACTGCTGGGCGGAGCGCTGGCCATCAAGCCGGTGCTGCGGCTGGTGGACGGCGAGGTTGTGATGATTGGCAAGGCGCGCGGTTCCAAAAACGGCAATAACTATTTGATCCAGGAGGTCAATAAAAGCGGTGTGGATTTCTCCAAGCCGCTGTGCCTGGGCTATACCGGCCTGAGCGATGCGCTGCTGCAACGCTATATTGCTGACAGTGCCCAGCTCTGGGAGGGAAAGACGGACACCCTCCCCATTTCTACCGTAGGCGCAACCATCGGCACCCATGTTGGACCTGGTGCCATCGTGCTGGCGTTTTTTGACGGCAGCTGCGCGGAATAACAATCATGCCTAACCCAATGTGAGGGTTAGGCATTATTGTTCAATAAATCCTTGCATATTGCCGAATTATGTGTTATCCTGCCCATGGTGCTATCAGTAGTACCCCGGTAGGCGGTTCCCCCTCATGTTTCTTCGCGATTCTTTTTGGGGGATAACTTCTTTTTATTGCCCCCAATCGATAGAGAGGGGGTGACGGTATGAACGTTACATGGAGCGAATTATTCCAATTCTGCACATTCGTTGTGGCTGTCATTGACCTGATTCTTCTGGTTAATAATAAGAAGAGATAATCGCCGCCCTCTCAAAGTTGCGATTATCTCTTCGTGACCCAATGGGGGAACCGACCTACTGGTAGCACCCCTTGTGCCTATACTATACTCCAATTTCGGAATCTTGTCAACGTCCCTGCTGTGCGTGCGGGAAATTTTCTATTCTTGCACTTTGTAAAATTTTGTACTATTGTATTTGTGGTGCTACCAGTAGCACCCCGGTAGGCGGTTCCCCCCCATTATGTTTTTTGCATTTCTTTTAGGGGGATAACTTCTTTATTGCCCCCAATCTACAAAAGAGAGGGGGTGACAGATATGAACGTTACATGGAGCGAATGATTCCAATTCGGCACATTCGTTGTTGCTGTCATTAACCTGATTCTTCTGGTTAATAAGAAGAAGTAACTGCCGCCCTTCCACAGAAAGCAGTTACTTCTTCGTAACTCAGTGGGGGAGCCGACCTACTGGCAGCACCCCTTGTACCTATACTATACCCCAATTTCGGAATCCTGTCAACGTCCCTGCCATATCATATATGCAGGGAATTTTTATTTTTAGGCCAACGTATACTGAATGGCAGTCACTACATTGTGCTCCAGCAGCACCACCATCCGCTCTTGGCTGCGGTTGACCACACAGCAGTCGTTTTGGATGGCATCTGCACCAAAGCATTCCGCAACGCGGGAAGCTGGGTCCCCGATGGCGATGCCGTCGGGGGTTTGCATGGAGCTGCCTGTAATCATTACGCCCAGAATCCGCTCCTCGTCCCCGCTCTGGAAGGTTTTTACCCGCAGACCGGTAAATTCATAGGTTTTCTCCACGCCGCGATACACGCCGCTCTTGCTCTCGCCGTAGCCGAAGGGAGCCCCCAATGCCGCCAGGATGGGCGCAGCCGGGGCGTTCAGGGCAATGGGAATGTCCCGGTGCATCACTGTGGTGTAGCGGGAAAGGCTCTGCTTTCTTCCGCAGCCGGTGAAGGCCGTCAGCAGCAGACAGAAAATCAAAAACAGAATCAGGTACTTTTTCATTGAGGGTTCCTCCTTTTTTGCTATTTTTGTCGATTTTGGAAAGTTTATTCCCTGGCCGGTCATCCAAAGATAATTACGCGCCATTGGGAATGCTTTCCTTTTCTGCCTTTAATGTAGAAAAAGAATGCATCCGAAATGGCGCGTTTTTGCATCATAATTGCATCATTTTCCACCGCGATACACGGTGATGATGGCGCTGTAGTTTTCCTTCAGTGCCCGCAGCTCTACCCAGGCGCTGCCGCCCAGGGGAACGGAGACGCGGCGGAAATCGGCGGTGTTGGAATCATAGTATTTCCTGGCCCCCTCCGATGGAGATTCGGCCTTTTCGGCGGTCAGCGGCGTGCCGGACAGACCCAGATAGGTGCCGAAGGCGCGCAATACGTCATACCAGCTGGTCTGGGGCGACACCTGCCCATTGGGGAACAGGAGGCTGCCGCCGTAGTCCACCCGCACCAGCTTCCCGCTATCCATATCCATGCACAGGAAAATCCGCCAGTTGGAGGCTGCCGCTGTCAATTCCGCGTACCGGAAGCCGCTGACGGATTGGCTGTCAAACATATAATAGTAGCGGATGCGGTAGTCCGTGTTTTCGTCCAGCAGCTGCCCAACGGTATCCGGTATGACACCATCCGATGCCAGCTTGCGGAACTCCGTTAAAAATGGTTCGATGGCCTCGGTGCCGCCCTCCTCCGGTGTGACCTGGGAGATGTAGGTGCTCAGCAGGTTCAGTCCTTCACCAAAGTAATACTCTCCCAAGGCATCCATGCGGTGGGTATAGTCTGAGGAGCTTTGAGCGGAAATCGCCAGCTCCTGCTGGCTCAGGTTCAGCTCCGGCAGGGGGCTTCGGTTCAGCAGCGCCTCCGGCAGAAATGCACCGGCAATTACCACTGCGGCTACCAGGAAAATAATCAGCCAGTTCTTCATCGCTCTACCTCCCGCAGTACGAAGGAGACCACCGTGCCCCGGTCAACAATGCTCTCATAGTGGAGCTTTGCGCCGTGAAGCTCGGCAATCCGCTTGGATAGTGCCAGCCCCAACCCGGCACCGCCCTCCGCCCGGGCGCGGGATTTATCCACCATGTAAAAGGGCTCGGTGATGCGGCTGAGGGCTTCCGGGGGAATGCCGCGTCCCCGGTCTTTTACCGCAAAGCAGTAGCCCACGGGCACCTTGGTGCCCAGCAGGGTAATTTTGGAGCCGGGATTGGATGCCTTGCGGGCATTGTCCAGCAGGTTGTAAAGGAGAATTTCCAGTAAACTCCGCTCACCGGTCACCCATTCGTCCTCCACCCGCAGTTCCAGCGTCAGCTGACGTTGCCTGAGGGGATAGGCAATGCTTTCCTCCACGCTTTTGGCCAAGCTGAGGGCGGAAAAGCGCTGCATTTTGGGCGCTTCGTTTTCCAGGGAGAACAGTCGCAGCAGACTGTGGGACATGGTTTCCAGCCGCCGCCCCTCGGTGAAGATGAAATTTGCCGCCTCAAATTGCTGCGCTTCCGGGAGCTTCCGGCTGCGCAGGGTGTCCGCATAGCCGATGATGGAAGTCAGGGGCGTTTTCAGCTCATGGGCAAAGGAGGCGGTGAAGTCCTTTTGCTGCTGGGTGGCTTTTTCCAGAGATTGAATGTGGTTTTCCAGCTCCTGGGTCATGCGGTTGAACTGGGTGGCAAGGATGCCAATCTCGTCCTCGGTTCGCACGGCGGCACGGACGCTGTAGTTGCCCCCGGCAATCTGCCGGGCAGAGCGGGAGAGGGTGCGGATGGGTGCGGTCAGCACGGCACTGACGGTAATGCCGGAAACCAGGCTGAACACCACCGCCGCAAGATACACCAGCCGGAAGGTGGCGAGATACTGCCCTCGCAGGGTATACAGGTCAGTTACATCCCGGCGGCTTTCCAGATAGAATGCGCTTTGGTCTACGGAGAAGCGGCAGGTGACCACCAGCTCGTACTGCTTGCCCTTGCCCTCGGAAATCTGCCGGATTTCATAGGCGATGTTTTCGGTGGGGGTGGTGGGGTCGGTCAGCCGCAGGCGATACTCCCGGAAGGGCGCTTCCTTTAATGTCTGTTCCAGGCTGTTCCGGGTTGCGCCCTGCGCCACGCTGGTTCTGCGCTCCACAGCCATGGTGCCCAGCACGGAGCACAGCAGCTGGGTCTCATCCGCCGCAGTGGTAATTTGATGGGTCATTTGGGAACGGAACACCGAGGAGACGATGGCATAGCCGCCGATGGCCACCGCCAGGGAAACAATGAGCACCACCGAGAGGGTGATTTTTGCTGACAGCTTCATCAATCGCCCTCCAGCCGATAGCCCACCTTGTGGATGGAAGCCAGACGGGTTTGCCAGCCCAGCTTTTTGCGCAGCCGCTGTACGTGCAAATCCACGGTGCGGGTGTCACCCATAAAATCGGAGTCCCACACTCGCTCGTAAATGGCCTCCCGGAACAGTGCCACGTTCTGATTTTGTAAAAATAACAGAAGCAGGTCGTATTCTTTCCGGGTCAATGTCACCGGCTCGCCGCCCTTGGTGACCAGCATGGACTCGGTGTCCACCGTCACATCCCCCAGGGTGTACACAGTGGTGCATTTGCCTGCCCGGCGAAGCACGGATTCCACCCGGGCAATCAGCTCTACAATTTCAAAGGGCTTTACCAGATAGTCATCTGCCCCGGCGCGCAAACCCATCACCCGATCCTGGACGCTGCCTTTGGCGGTGATGAAAATAACCGGCGTGCCGGTGGGCTTAATCTGTTTCAGCAGTTCATAGCCGTCAATCCCCGGCAGCATGATGTCCAGCAGTACCAGGTCAAAGCTGTGTTCTACCAATAAATCCGCCGCCGCGTTGCCGTCATAGGCACGGGTGCATTGATAGCCGCTGGCGGTGAGGTTCCAGTCGATGAGGTTTGATATGGGGCGCTCATCTTCTACAATCAGTATTTTCGTCACGGAAGTTCCCTCCATCTGTCTTTCTACCAGCAAATGCGGAGATGGCGGCGACCACCGGCTGTGCGGGGGGGCTGTCACCTCTTGCATTGGAGTATATCACATTCTTTTTCAGATGTATAGTGCAGCAGGGAAAAGAGCGGGACGATTGTAGGAGTGAAAATGAGATGAACACAATGTTGATAAGATGACATGGAACAACCGGCGGCATTGTGTGGATTCAGCTTATGGTTATCACCCCTCTTGGCTTCCCCCCGGGGGGGTTGCAGAGCGCAGCGAATCTTTCAAAATTATGATTGC